>Ga0209491_10000032_pt1 | contig 205533 bp, 218 predicted proteins | sample BON02_FD_187213 | JGI IMG/M metagenome (GOLD analysis project Ga0209491, IMG submission 187213) | Freshwater microbial communities from Lake Bonney liftoff mats and glacier meltwater in Antarctica - BON-02 (SPAdes) (version 2) | ecosystem: Environmental > Aquatic > Freshwater > Ice > Glacier... | reverse complement strand
GATTTCATATTTGGCTTGTATAGATATATTGTAGCTTATCTGTAGCCGATAAGATGGACTAATGGTACCCATTAAAGGGTATGGGCAATTTTGCTGATTAGGTAAATGCTAGTTTTTCACCAGCCTTTGCATAACCATAACGCTAGCCACTACAGCCACTTCTCGGGCAGATTAATACCTAAACCCCTAGGTCATTCCTAGGGGTTTATACTTCGTTTGGTATACAGATAGTCCCATCATCCCAGGGGTTGGTCCTCAGGGTTCTACAACGAGCGGGTCGTGGGGGGGGGGACATTTTAATCCCAGCGTCCACTTGTGTCTATCAGTTACATTGCTTCCCCTGGTGAGCTGCCCTCGGCTGATGCTGCGATGCAGGCTACCAGCGTCGGTGACTGGGTCCATCCACACACTCCGGTGGTTTGGCGCTCACAGGTGGCTTGTTGGTAACAGGCGTAGGATTCTTGAAAGAGACAAGTAGTGATAACGTCTTCCTCGCTGGAGCAGACCTGCCCGCTACAGCCACCGACGTAACAGGTCTGGGACGCAACGATTGGTTCCAAAGGGCTGGGCGTCTCTGGCAGATCAACCACTGGTTCTTCTACTGCTGGTTGGTCGGTTGGGGCGGGGATTGCTGGGGTGGCTTCTAGGCCGGTTTCTGACGGAAACTCAGTGACAGAGTCTACGGCCAGTCCGCCCTGGAACCAGTAGATAAATAGGCCAAGTGATATAATCGCGCCCGAAGCGAGCATCAAAGTTAGGTTTTTGTTCATATAAAAAGTATACCGCCGATTATCTGGGTCGTACAGCGGCCGCACTACCTGGTCACGCCTCCCCCGCCACCAGGGGAATGTCTCCGCAGGCCGGACCTCTGGGTTTTGGTAAATATAAACACCCTCCCTTGGCTTTGGGCCGTGGGAGGGCGTCGTGTCACTAGCTGAAATTCATCGCGCCATGGTCCTGGATGAATGTGGTCTCCAGTTGATCTTCGACCTCGTGGCAAACATCCATCAATAGGGCCATGATGACAGCTAGCTGCAAGTCTTCGATACCCAGTTTGGTGCGTCGTTCATGTTTTCTTTTATGTTTTATACGACGGTTGGCCAGAGTCAACAGCTCGGTGACCCAAACCTCCATGCACTTAACCAAGATCTGGTCAGCATATTTAGTTTCTTTGTGATCCCACTCGTACTTTAGAATTAAATCATCAAACATTGGCTCACAACACACCTGGATTATATTACGAGCTTTGGCTTTGATGATTGCTGGCGCTTCGTTAAGCCTGACACTCTCAAGCAAGTCAAATGCTAGCCTGAGTTGGATTGTGCCGTAGTTGTCACTTTCACAAATATCTACTACGCCAAGGAACGTCAGAATAGTCATTGTCATGCCTCCTGTTACTTCTTCTACCATACCGCATAAATTAGTGCCTGTACAAGAAATAAAAAGAAACACTAGCTCTAGAGCCAGCGTTTCAGGTGCGCAATCGCGTAGCGAAGGGCTTTGATATCACCCCAGGCTATTTGAGGATTAGTGGTTTTTCCCTCAAAGTCACGCACGAGTGCAAATGCAATTCCGTGTTCGTAGCACCGGCGTTGTTTGGCCCGCACCCGATGCTCTGAATGCACTACGAACGTCTCTAACTTTTCGCCAGTTGGTCTGCGGTATTTGCGGTACATGCGCACACCACGTTGCGTGACTTGTACTGGTAGCAACCGGTCATCTTTAGGCATTTTGACCCAGACATCTACGCCGCTTGCGTCTTCATGACTGGTAGCAGCAATGATGTAGCCACGTTTTAATTTTAAATCGTGCCTTCTTTTGGTCAGCCTAAATCCGTGATACCTGAGTGACGCAATGAACACCTGCTCCCGACAGGGGAGCATACGATGTCTGACCATGTTGAGCTCCTTTGTACAAATTCTTCTCTGCGCATCATTTTACACTAGTAATAATAGCAAAACGACTTACCCCAGCTTGATCTGCTGCGCGAGGTGATAAACAAGTGTTTTAATGTCTCCGCAAGCCGAACCTCTGGGTTTTGCTGGCGGCTCCAATGCCGATGGTAGATACGTATTTTGCTGTGTATAGTTGTCCAATGATATCCGGTGTTTCAACTAGAGCTGTGGACATAACTAGCATCATTGTCGTGGGTGAATTTTAAATCCAGCTGAGTTGCTCTTGACTTAATATGGTGGCATTTTTCTACTTTCAGGCGAGGAGTTGGCTTGCTACATACAGCGTGGCGAGGTTTTGGAGGATCAGTAGTGGAATGCCTAGCTGAAAGTACCATTTCTTGGTTTTGTGGCGAAACACGAGCATACCTGCGTAGATGCCAAGGCTGCAAAAACAGGCCGCCAGGAAGAAGACAAAGCCCTCTGGAGCACGTTTCCGGCCGTTGCCACGTATCGCTTTGCGTTTGTCGCTCCACATTATAAAAAACGAGACAAAATTGATGGCAGCCAGCAGGGCAATGAGGATTGATGGGGTGTACATGGGACCTAGCCACCAGTATACACGCACTTCCCTCGGTTTCTCGGGTGTCGCTTATCTCCAGAGACTGAGTCTCTAGTTTTGCATCATTAGTTGCTATTTGCCAAAAAAATGAATAAGGGGTATTTTGTATTGTAGAACTGTAACCAGAAGGATATGTCATGGACAACCGAACGCGATATTTTCCTCCCCGAATCGACACCACCTGGCTAAACGAAGCAACGTTTCGTCGATATCCAAGCCACAGAAGCACTGATCATAGCCGGGCTTTGATCATAAAATTGACCCAGGAATACATCAAGTTTTGGCGACTAGTCCTGAGTTTTCCAGAACGACGAATTGTTGCCCCTGGCCCAATTTTGGCGGTGCAGCGGGTCCACTTTGATGATCGAAAGCGGTATTTTGACGACTGCATGGAGTACTTCAATCGTTACTTGGCTGAAGAGCTGTACTGGCACGGTCGAGGTGACGTCAAAGGGACGCTTGACACAGTTGTGTCATATCAAACGCTTTTCAGGGAAGATCCACCTGAACCTTGGTTTGACATTGTGACCGAGTACAACCTTGGTAGATCAAGTTTACGACTGGTCTAGCCAAGACAAAGTCCCGCATTTTATGTGGGGCTTTTTTTCATCATGACTACAACATATATCTCCAGAGGTTGGGTCCCTGGGGTTTATTAAACTATCCCTGAGCGTTCTGATGTACCTAGTATGCCACATCACTCAGTTTGTAACATTTAGCCTGCTATTTTGTTTCTTGCGTCTAAGGCTAACTTTAGCAAAATAGCGCCCCGCTCACCCCAACCGTCACCGAGTAGAGCTACGACTGCTTCTGGTTCGACGATTAGTCTTTCTAAGGCTTTACCGTCTGGGTCTGCTACTTGCTCATCGAGCAACTCAACTTCAGCGTAGTATCTAGTCTGAAATTGCACTTCACCTGAGGCTTCGTTGGTATCTTTGAGGTACGCCATCTGTTGGTGGAAAATAGAATTGAGCAAGTGGTGAAGGGGCTAGTGCGGAGGTTTTATACTAAGTACCAAGAGCGATAAACACCAGCAGTCATTACAAAGAGTGAGTCCAACCCCCGGAGGTTGCACCTGATGTTCTTGATATACTTCACCTATGAATGCACCAACAATACGGACTGAACGGTTTATTATCCGACCATTTAAGGATGCTGATGCTAAATTATGGCAAAGCTGGGATGTAGACCCCGAGATTCAAGCGCACACGCCAGAGCCTATTAACGAACCACAGGATATTGCAGAACAGCATGAATACATAAAAGAGTGTGAGGAAGAGGAAGATGGCTACTACTGGTCAATAGAAGCCAAAACTGGCCCTACGATTGGCACTGTCGCACTCACAGACATTAATGAACATCATAAGCTGGCAGAGATTGCAATCCTGATTGGTGACAAAGACTATTGGGGCAAAGGGGTTGCTACCGAAGTTGTCACCGCTGTCATTAATTTTGCTTTTTATGAACTCGGTGTAGTACGGATTTCTGCAGAAACGGAAGCGGGGAATATTGCCGTATCAAAAGTGCTAGAAAAAGTCGGCTTCATTCAAGATGGTGAGTTCCTGTCTGCCAGAGTAAAGAATGGACAGAGGGTTGATGTGAATCATTACGGAATTCTTAACCCGAGAAAGCAGCAATAGCCCAATTCCCCGATTTCTTCCTGCTAAGTAATTCACAAAAAAGAACGGTTTTGGAACCGCTCTTTTAGGTTGTGTCTTCAGTGTATATTCAGAATCAGATACCTCTAACTCCGCTTTGGTGGACTCGACAGGACTTGGTCACCTTTGCATCACTATATTGTTCGTCTACGACTCCAATCTAGTGTGCGACGCGACCCCGCCGCTCGTAACGTCCTCGCTGCGCTGCGGGCGATATACTCACTCTTTTCAAGTCCTGACGAAAGCTCACGCTTTCTTCGAGTCAACGACAAAGGCCACCTTACGGTGACCTTTTGTGAGACATCGACAGGACTTGGTCGCCTTCGCTAAGTACTTTGTTCGACTCCGTCTCCAAAGATACTAAGCTACCCGACCCCGCCGCTTCTGTGCACAATAAATAAATATTTATTGTGGCTTCGCCAGAAGCTCTTTTCAAGTCCTGTCGAGATCTCAAAACGGTAAAGACCGTAAATGCTTGCGCATTTACGGTCTACCGTTTGTGGACTCGACAGGACTTGAACCCGCTACCTCCTCAGTGCAAATGAGGCGCTCTACCAGATGAGCTACGAGCCCGAATTTATTTAGGAAATAAATTTGTTGAGTGTAATACTCAGGCTCCTACTTAATACTTACTTTGGACCAACTTGTGGAAACCAAAGTGCAACCATATTACCGCACCAGCGATAAAAATCAAGCAGTTTTACACCCGAGCGGTTTCGATCAGATGGATGATCAGGTTTCTGAAATCAAGACCAATGGCGGCCGCTGATTTGGGGAATAGCGACTGGTCGGTTAGTCCAGGTAACGTGTTGATTTCTAGAAAGTAAACCTGTTGATCTCTAACCAAAAAATCACTACGTGAATATTGGTCGCAGCCAACTGACTCGTGGGCTAGTCTGGCGATTCGGGCCATCTCGTCTTTAATGTCAGGTGAAAACCGCCCTGGCACAACTTCGTTGGTAGTGCCATCGTACTTATTTTGGTAGGTAAAGAAATCATGATCACTGGGTGGAATAATTTCTACGGCGGGTAGCGTGTACAGTCGCTCTCCTCGATAATCACCTAATACACCTACGGTTGCCTCGGTGCCACCGATGTACTCCTCAATCAATAAATGGTCGTACAGGTCGAGTAACTCTTCGAGGGTGTCTTGGAGTAGCGCGGCGTCTTTGACCCGCCGGGCACCAAACGATGATCCGTTGAACACCGGTTTAACAAACAACTCGGTACCCAAATCTAGGATAATCTGTCCAACTTCGTCTTTGAGAGTGTGACGTTCATCGCGATGGATCTTGCGGTGCTTGGCTAGGTTGATGCCGTGCGGGCGCAGGGTGTGTTTGGTCAGCTCTTTGTTAAACGCAATCCCTGACGCCATCGCGCGACTGCCGGTAAAGGGGATATTTTTACGTTCTAGGATACGTTGCACTTGCCCATCTTCACCAAACGTCCCGTGCAGGGCGATAAACACTACATCGATACCCTCGAGTGCTTGGTCACTGGTCAGTTTTCTACCCTCAGTTAGCCAGTCGCCGTTTTTGGTGATGGTAATGTCTCGATGAGGATAGTCAGACTCAGCCAAGGCACGCAGTACCGCATTGCCCGAGAGCATCGATACGTCATACTCTTCGCTTGGTCCGCCTCGTAATACTGCTACGCGTTTCATGGGTTGATTATAACACTAGTTGGTTTGATGGCGCTGGATCTCTGCACTGCCATACACCTCACTGAGCAGATCTAGGTCCTTCTCTGACCGGACGAGTAATTGGTTGTTGTACTGCATCAGCGCTGTCAGCAACTGGTGCGCAGCGTCAGGTCCAATTACATCGTGGTGTAGTTGTCGTAGGGCTTCGAAATCTTTGATGAAACAGTGGCCGCCGGCACCCCGGACTGGTTTGGTGTTTGTCTGATCGTGACCACTGGGGTGAATTGGATAGGTGTGACTGTCCCCAATGCGTAGATCAGCCGCTAGAGCTGACCTAACTGTTTCAAAATCAGCCCCGGTGGCTGTAACCAGATCGTACAAGGTATTCATAAACACCACCTTGGTATACAAAAACGCGTTGCCAGCGTACTTGATGAGTTCCGCTGCTTTTGCATCGACAATCACTTCATAGGGGGCTTTGGACAAGAGGTTGAGTACTTGTTTAGCTCGATTGGTGTACTCGTCGTTATGCACTGGAATACCGACGATGTTTCGCTGCGGAAAGGCAGCGTCATGAGCAGCGGTTTTTTCGACTAAGAATTCTGGACTGTGCAGCACGTACAGCTCAGGAAACTGAGCCTGTAACTGTTTTGTGGTGCCAGGTAGTAGGGTTGATTTGATCACGGCTGTGGTGCCTGGTGCGAGGTTGTGCAAGGCACTCTCGACGGCCGCAATCTGGAACCCGTCTGACGTGGTTGGCGTCGGCACAGCGATAAATACCACCGTGCAGGCTTTGATTAGTTCCTGGTTCTGACAGTACGGTTCCTCGAGGGCGTATCGAACCACGGCATATGAGCGAGCTTCAAAATCATCAGCGTAATGTTTACCAATCCAGCCTTGCCCGATAAATCCAATCTGCATTTGTTCGTTACTCATTGGTGTATAAAACTCGCGCCCAACCACAAAGGTTACGCCAGGGCGCGTTTACGGCGCTTCTCTCGGTGGTAGGCGATGGCAAAGCGGTGGGACTCGGCGTTTGCCAGCAGAATTGATTGTTTGTGCAGGTCGATGATTTTCTTTTGGCCTATCAGTCTGATCGGTTTGTGGCGTTCGTCTTTGACCACTCCGACTACCGGGATGAGCATCGCGTGCTGGCGCAGAATCAGCTCTAGGGCGTTTTTCTGGGCAGTGCTGCCGTCGACGACAATCAGCTGTGGTAGGGGCCATTCTGGGTGATTAAGCCGGCGGGTGAGCACTTCTTTGAGGGCGCCGGGGTCGTTTGCGCGATCAAAATCATTGATTTTGAATTTGCGGTATTCGCTAGTAGCTGGTTCCCCACTTTCAAGGACCGTCATCACGCCCACCATGTCTTTGCCGCCCATGTGTGCAATGTCGTACGCCTCAATCCGAACACGTTTTTCGTCGCGGTAGACGCGTGAGTCAGCTTTGATCAGGGCGATATCCTGGATGTGGTTCAGCGCAAATATCCGCTTTTTGAGCACACTCGCCGCTTCGAACTCTTGGAGTTTAGCGTGAGTCATCATGTCTCGCTCTAGTTCTTTGATAATCTGTTGCTTCTTGGCTTGAAAAAACAGTCTGATGTGTCGTAGGGTGCGAGCGTATTCGGCTTTGGATTGCACCTGTGGGTAGAGACCAATCTGCCGGTTGAAATTGATTTTGCCTTTATCAAGACGACTTTTTTCGGTGCCAACTGGGGTTTTAGTATCGTAAAATTGAAATAATTTCCGGACAATTTTCAAAGCCTCCCGGAACAGTGAACCACTAGTGAACGGCCCAAAGTGGTATTTGATCTCGCCGTCGGCAAACTGTTCGGTTAGGTCTTTGCCACGTACTACCAGTACACGGGGGAATTCCTCGTTGGTAATCACTAAGTGGTTGTATGACTTGTCATCCTTGCTGCGGGTATTGTAGAGCGGTTTGTGGGTGCGGATTAGGTTGGTCTCAAGGATCAGCGCTTCGAGCACTGAGTCAGTCTCGGTCCACTCGACGGTTTTAGCCTCGACAATCAGCTTGGCAATCAGTTCAGATCGCTTTTCAATGAGGTCATCTACAAAATAACTGCGAACACGGCTTTTGAGTGAAGTGGCTTTTCCAATGTATAAAATCTGTTTTTTGGACCCCAGGAAGAAATACACCCCCGGTGCATCAGGTAGTTTTTTCTTTTGCAGATCTTCTTTGGTCATGATTGGTATTATGGCAACGAGTTACTGCTACAGGATTTTTTTGAGATATCTCCCCGTGTGTGATTTCTCTACCTCAGCTACCTCTTCAGGGGTACCTTTGGCGACCACGTTACCACCGCCACCTCCACCCTCTGGTCCGATGTCGATGACGTAGTCTGCATTTTTGACCAAATCAAGGTTGTGTTCAATAACCATGACGGTATTCCCCCGGTTCACTAACTGCTGGAGAATCTCGATTAGTTTTTTGACGTCTTCGTAGTGTAGTCCGATGGTTGGTTCGTCCAGGAGGTACATGGTTTTCATCGTGTGGGGCCGGTACAGCTCTGAGGCTATTTTGACTCGCTGGGCTTCTCCACCTGAGAGTGTCGTTGCAGCCTGACCAAGCTCGAGGTAGCCCAAGCCCACGTCAAGCAACGCCCGCATCCGCTCCTCTATGGCTGGTACACCTTTGTAGAACTCGTGGGCATCTTCGATGGTCATGTGTAGGACTTCATGGATGTTTTTGCCCTTGTAGCGAACCTCGAGCGTTTCCTTGGTAAATCGTTTACCATCGCAAACGTCGCAGGTTACATAGACAGTCGGCAAGAAGTGCATTTCAACCGCAATCAGACCGTTGCCTTGGCAGGTCTCACAGCGACCACCTTTGACGTTGAAACTAAATCGGCCTGGTTTCCAACCGCGGGCGCGAGCTTCACCAGAGGCAGCAAATAGGTCACGTATGTGGGTAAACGCGCCAGTGTACGTCGCCGGGTTGCTGCGGGGGGTGCGACCGATCGGTGACTGGTCGATCAGGACTTCACGCCCCAGATACTCGGTACCGGTGATTTCTTTGCAGTTGTACACTTTGGCAGTGCGGGATTTCTTGTCGAGGCGGGCTTTCAGATTGCGGTGCAATATCTCGTACATAAACGTTGACTTCCCAGAGCCCGACACGCCAGTCACACAGATTAACCGCCCCAGTGGTATATCGAGGTTAAGGTTTTTGATGTTGAATGCCTTGCCGCCTTTGATTTGGATTTTGCCTTTCTCGCCCGTGCGGCGTTCGGGGATGGCGATGCGCTTTTCTTTACGCAGGTAGCTGAGGGTGACAGAGCCTGACTCGTTGGTCTTGGCATCCAATAAAGGCTGGAGGTAGTCCGCCACGATAACTTCCCCACCCCGAACACCGGCCTCTGGGCCGATTTCGATCAGATAGTCAGCGGCGTAGATGGTGTCTTCGTCGTGCTCAACGACGATGATGGTGTTACCTAGATCCCGCAGTTCTTGTAGCGTTTTGATTAGTTTGTCGTTGTCGCGCTGGTGCAGACCGATAGTTGGTTCATCAAGCACGTAGAGCGCACCGACTAACCCCGACCCTAGCTGCGATGCGAGCCTGATACGCTGAGCCTCGCCACCTGACAGGGTATTTGCCCGACGATCTAGCGTTAGATATTCTATCCCCACGTCCAGCATAAAATCGAGCCGATCAATCACCTCACGCAATGCTGGCCAAGCAATGGCTTCTTGGGTTTTGGTTAGTTTAAGGTTGGCAATAAACTCCGCTGCTTCACGAACTGTCAGCGATGTAAATCTCACGATACTAGTACCAAGGTTCTGCTTGCCATCCCCGCCAAGATACACCCGGAGGGCTTCAGGGCGCAAGCGGGCTCCTTTACAGCTTTGACACTCATCACTTTGAAAAATACCAACCGTTCCTAGGCCGTTACATTCAGGACAAGCGCCGTACGGCGAGTTAAAAGAGAACAGTCTCGGTTCAACTTCAGGAAACGACGATCCGTCAATCGGACAAATGAATTTGGCTGACAGGGTGCGATTGGAGCCGTCTGGGCTCTCAATTTTGACCAGTCCGTTGGATTCTGCTAGTGCTAGTTCGACGGCTTCGCTCAGGCGCTCACGAGAACCTTTGTTGTCATCGGTAAACTCGCTGACGTAGATCTCGTCAATCAGAACGTCAATGTCGTGACGTTTAGTCTTGGTCAAGATAATTTTCTCACGCAACTGCTTGATCTGGCCGTCGATTTTGACTGTTTCGTAGCCTTTGCCAAGTAGGTCGTAGAGCAATTGGTAGTACTCACCTTTGCGTCCGACCACCAGTGGTGAAAAAATAGATACTCGACCTTTGCTGACTTCAATCCCCATCACGCGTTCTTTTTTCTGGGCAGATTTGACCTCGTTGTCTTCGATTGACTTGAGTACGATACCAAGAATCTCGTCTTGGGAGAGTTTTTGAATTGGCACGTCAACATCTAAACAATACGGCTGTCCAATGCGCGCGTAGACGATCCGGAGGTAGTCATAGATCTCAGTAATGGTGGCCACGGTCGAGCGCGGGTTGCGACTGGCTGATTTTTGATCGATTGAGATGGCTGGCGATAGTCCGCTGATCTCATCGACGTCAGGCTTTTGCATTTTGTTCAAAAACTGCCGCGCATAGGGTGAGAGCGACTCGACGTACCGGCGCTGGCCCTCAGCAAAAATAGTATCAAACGCCAACGACGATTTACCTGACCCTGATGGCCCAGTAATAGCAATCATTTTGCCGCGCGGCATTTCAACGTCGATGTTCTTGAGGTTGTGCGTACGAGCCCCTTTGACGATGATTTTTTGGTCTTTGGTGGTGTCGTCGCTCCAATTAGTGCTGGTTTTCTTGGGTTTTGGGTGATTTTCAGTGGGCATAAAGCGTTAGTATACGTTTGATTGGCTGATTGTTCCAGCCCTACCGCTCTGACTGTTTGAAACGCAGCACAATATGAGTACCAACACCTTTAATCGACTCAACCGCAATCGTGCCATGAAGTAGTTCAATCATTTGTTTTGTGATCCACATCCCTAGTCCGGTGCCAGTGGTGGTGGTTTTGTCTACCCCGCCCACTCGAGCAAATGGCGCAAACAGACGCTTTTGATCCTCAGCGCTTATCCCCATACCAGTGTCTTTGATTCTAATCACCAGACCGGCTCGCTCCATCTCGCTACTGATCTCAACCGTACCTTTGTCGGTATACTTGATTGAATTACTAACAATGTTGGCGAGGATTTGTACAAAGCGATTTGCATCAGTGACGAGTATCTGTGGTTGTAGGTTCGGAGTATATATCAACTGCAGACCTTTTGTGTTGGCTTCTTTTGCAAGCGACGTCGTGACTGTTTGTATCTGGGAGCGAACGTCTACTGGTTTTGTTTCGATTGTCAGTTTGCCTGACTGGATGCGAGCAATTTCCAAAAAGTCATTCACTAGTAACACTAGCCGTTCCGCTGACTCTCGAATAGTGTCTGCGAATCGGATTTCCTCCGGTAACATCGTGGTTGATTCTTGTAGGAAACTGGCGTAGCCCTTGATGGCAGTTAGTGGTGTACGGAATTCATGCGCAATCATAGTAGTAAATAAATCACGTTCGTCGAGTGTGGTTTTGATTTTGTTGTGTCGCTTTTCCCAATCAGATTGGCGGTTAATCCAGTAGGCAAGACCAATCAAAAAACTAAAAATAAGTGTCAGGAGTAAGTACGAGTCCTGGGTTCTTTGGTTCAACACTGTGTCTGTCTGGGCTCTAGAGTATTCCGAAAATATGTAATAACTCTGCTTAGTAGTCTCAACATATCGTACGGCTTGCTCAATCCGTCCCGTTGCAATTATGAGTGGTACCGTAAACGTCTGGTCAAACTCAACTTTACCTAACTGCAAAACCGTGGATAGGGTTGACGTAGCATTTAGTTCAGTCAAATCAGAAGAAGCGACGATTTCGACTACGTTTGCATCCGAAGCCACATACACGCGCAAGCTAGTCAAATCCGCCGAGTCAGCAGCTAGATCCTGCACCAAGCGATTAACGGTTCCCATGTCACTGGCTCGCAGTACAGCTGAAACCGAGCTGTGAAGCGTATCAGTTCGCTTGAATTCAGCGGTTTGAATATTGGCCGTAGCAACCGCATTAAACTGTTGCATGACCAACATAATAAGCAGTGGAAATACAAACAAAATGACCACAATGAACAACAGTTTTGAATTGGACCGGACTTGTTTCCAGCCACTTTCTAGCGTGAACAGAAACTTTGAAATCATGCAGCTGGGTCGGCAATTAGTTCTTCAGGCCGGTTTGCTCGTAAACCAATACCAAGTAAGATCAGGAGAATGCCTAGCGCCAGCACTGACATGGATAAGACCGTTTGAAAGGCAAATGTCTGATTACCTTGCAGTACACCTGACTGGCTATCGGACACAATTGATTCTGCATCTACCTTAGTAAACGCTTCAGCTTGTTTGATAAAGGTGAAGGGAGCACTTTGGGCGATGATATCTCCAGTGTTATCTGTGAGCGCGACGAACACTTGATGTTGGCCATCTTCGAGCTCCTTACTAAACGTGTACTCAAACGAGCCGTCAGCTTCAGTACGGACGGTCACTACTGTTGGAGTACTAAATAGGTACAAAGTAACGAAACTATTAGCGAGAGCCCTACCTCGAACAGTTGCCTGTACAACCGACTCACTTGTCTCATCTGTCATATTTGCTAGCTGCACAGTTGGGATCACCTCGGTAACTTGGAGATTCTCATTAGCAGTGATACCGACTGTTTCTCTTGGTGAACGGTACACTATAACTGCTTCGCTAGCGGCATCAAGGGGATCAAAACCTTTGATAATTTCCACTCCATCAGTGAATCCGTCACCGTCAGTATCAGCCCGGAGTGGATCCGTACCAAACAGCACCCGTTCATCAATGTCAGTAATACCGTCACCGTCAGTATCTGTACTTGAACTGCCTTCGAGCCGTTCCCGGCGGAGGCTTTCAAACGTTTCTACTTTTTTTGCGATTTGTTCCAGCTCTACTTCAAGTGAAGTAGACAGATCATCAGCGATAAATCTATCTTCTTCGTTAGCAAGAGCCAGCTCGACAATGAGTCGCTGGTAATTTGCTATTGCCTGCCGTGACTCTCTAATCAAATCTACGTCTCCAGACTGAATCGCTACAGCAAACCTGGTAAACAATGCATCAAGGGTGTCGGTATCTTTGGCTAGCTTTTCCAAAGTTCGTCGTTTAATGTGCTCATGTATGTCAAAGTTCTGAGTCGTTGAAACACCTATTTGTGGTGATGTATCTTGTTGTAATACGTTATCAGTTTCTGGTTTAGTTAAATTTGGTTGGGGTTCTGATTGTTGAGTTTTCGGGGATCCCACGGGGTCAATAACATCACTAGTTATTCTAAGTACCGCACGTTCTTCGTTAATGACGGGAGGCGTGAGGGGAACAACAGCTTTAAGCTTCTCTGTTTGGTTGCTAATGGTAATCTGACGCGAATTACTTACTGTTTTGTCATTAACAGTACTGGTCTCAGCGAACAACTCATATTCACCATTGGGAAAATTCCGAGTGTTGAGTACAAAAGTTTTGCTTGAACCGTGGGTTCTGCCAGCCAGTTGCTTTTCAGTACTTTGTACTCGGCGTAAATAGATTGAAATAAAATTTGTCACTGATGAATCAATTGAAACAGTGGCAATGCCTGACAGCACCGCACTGCTAGAAATCTTGATTGTCGAGGGAATGGCTGGGTTGAGGGTGGCTGGGTTTAGAGGTGTATCAACCTCTTTTACCAGCACAACATCATCCGTTTTATCAATGTCCACGGTTTGCGTCTGAGTAGGCTTAGCATTGTTGATGGAATGTGTTTGTGTGACGTTAGGGTCATTGGTTACTTTCATTTCATCAGAGTCAACAGTGATTGTCTCGGCAGGAGTTTGCAGATCTGAGCCGCTGACACTTGGTTCTGCAATACTACCCCTAACATTATTAGCGGTAGTATTGTTTAGGGTTGCTGCACTTACGACACTGAACTGACCAAGAGTAATAGTGGTGACGTTTTGTGCGACGTTGTACGCATCAACACGTAATGTGTATGAGTTTGGTACAAGTTGGTGTCCGGGAATGGTGACTCGATACACGTTTCTCTGTAGCTTGTTCACTACTATTTCCTTAACTTGTTTTGTGCCAGAAGTGTCATATGACTCAACAAAGCCTTTAATCTGATCAAGCCGCTCGGTATCAATCACCAACCGCTCGCTGGTATTGATGACTGCCGGGAGCGCAGAAATGAGAGTAACGGTTGGAACCTGACTAGCAGCCACTGTTGCTACTTGCTGTGGTACACAACTCGCGTCTGTACACGTAGAGTCAAAAGAGAAATCACTAATCTCAAGTAGCCAACCAAACACCACAAATAGTAACCCAAACGTCATTGTAAGCACGTACGCTGGTCGATGTAGTTGTTTTTCAAACTCCTCCGTCCACGCAAGAGCTTTTTCCCTGGCTCTAATACTCATTCTAGTAGGCAGTACCACTAATGGATTGGCCGTCTGCTTTGGGTTATTGACTCCACTGGGCCGCTTGGTGACTGGTTTTTTTGCAGCTACAGCAGGTCGTTTTGTGGCTGATGTTTTCTTTGGTGGTGACTTTTTTTTAGGGATTACCTTTGTAGCTACTAATGGTTTTCTGGACGGTACTGTAACCCGGTTGGTTTTCTTAAGAGCTGGTTTTAGCACCTTGGAGGGAACATTTGACATGTATCTATTATACAAACATTAGTTACTAGTTTTGGTACCTATGCACAATAGTAAATAATGAATTATATTTTGTTAGTATTTATAATATCCAACAATTCAGATAGATCGGTCATCGCTTTGACGTAAAAGCCGGTTGCTCCAAGCTCAGTAGCAAGAGTTCGGTCGGCTTGACTGTCTCGGTTTGAAAAAATCAACACCGGGATAGCGGCCGTTGCTGCACTAGTTTTGAGTTTTTTGAGTAAATTAAATCCATCTTCACCAGGGAGCATCAAGTCAAGAATCACGATTTGCGGCTTGAACGCTGTGACTTTTTCTACTAGGTCAACCCCACTAGTAACTATTTCGTATGCTAGACCTGATTTTTCAAACCGGGTAGCTATAAGGTTTTGTAACAGGGAGTCATCCTCAACCACAAACACTCGCGTTCCAGTCTGATTGGCAGCTGCTGGAATGGATATATCAATCACACTCTGGTGATTAGCAACCGATGAGTCACCCAGTGACTGCATTATTTTACCCATAATTGTATGAACGTCTTCGCTCGGGACAAAATAGTCAGACGCACCAAGTAGTAAAACTTCAGCTATGTGCGACTCATCATTTGGAACCAGGGCTAAAACCGGAATGTCTTTGGTTTCTAGAGTTGCCCGCAAAACAGTTAGCGTGTCGTTGCAGTGCACCCCCGCGTGTAAGTGGTTAATCAAAATCAGTGCTGTGTGGGCTGCACTAATTGAGGTCGGGTCTGCTTGCTTACAGGTGGTGGTGGTTATGGTAGATCCGTAGGTAATCAACGCAGCTTCTATTTTTGTTAACTGCTCGGTTTCGTCACCTATAACTAGGACCTGCTTTCCGGTTAATATTGACATACCAGCAGTGTAGCACTTGTCTATCGGCGAGACGAACTCTACTCACAACTTTTTTTTCTGAGCTTTGGTGACTGATTCTTCGAGGTACACAATCTCGTCACGGATAATGGCCGCGGTTTCAAAATCTAACTGTGAGACAGCGTCTTCCATTTGACGCTTTTTTTCTTTCATGACTTTTTTAGGGTTTTTCTTGAACAGTTCCATGTCAACCTTGAGCAGGGTTTCTACTGTTTCGTCGTGCTTGGTGCGCATTTGATCGGCGATAGATTTGATTTCCTTGATGATGGTTTTAGGTGTGATGCCGTGTTTGGTGTTGTAGGCCATCTGGAGTTCGCGCCGGCGGTTGGTCTCACTGATCGCGTAGGTCAGAGCGTCGGTCATCACGTCTGCATAGAGTACCACCCGGCCATTGACGTTACGCGCTGCCCGACCAATGGTCTGGATGAGCGCCGTCTCACTGCGAAGAAATCCAGCCTTATCAGCGTCAAGAATGGCAACGAGTTCAACTTCAGGTAAATCCAACCCTTCTCGAAGTAAGTTCACCCCAACCAAACAATCAAACTTTCCACGCCTGAAGTCAGTGAGGATTTCGATTCGTTCGATCGTGTCAACGTCACTGTGGATGTATTTAGTCTTAATTCCCTTCTCTTCGAGGAAGTCAGCGAGGTCTTCGGCCATCCGTTTGGTGAGGGTGGTTGTCAGCACTCGGGCGCCACGAGCAATCACTCGCTCAGCCTCAGCGATAAAGTCTTTGACCTGACCAGGATAAGTATCGGTCTGGTCGATACCTCGCACATCAATCTCGGGGTCAATCAGCCCCGTCGGACGGATGATTTGCTGCACCATCGGCACACCCAACTCTTCAGCCTTTGCTCGTTCAAACTTTCCGGGGGTCGCTGTCGTATAGATAACCTGCCCAATCCGCTGTTCAAACTCGGTGTATTTGAGCGGACGGTTGTCGACGGCTGATGGTAGGCGAAAACCGTACTCAACCAACATGTCCTTGCGCGACCGGTCACCAGCGTACATGCCGTTTAACTGCGGGATAGTCACATGAGACTCATCAATGATGGTGAGGAAGTCAGGTGTGCCGTCTGGTTTATGCGGAAAGTATGACAGGAGTGTGTATGGTGCTTCACCTGGCTTGCGACGATCAAAGTGACGTGAATAGTTCTCAATCCCGCTACAAAACCCAATCTCCCGCATCATAGCGAGGTCTTGGTCGGTACGACGTTTGAGTCGCTCAGCTTCGAGTAGTTTGTCTGGTTGTTTTTTATAATATTTCAGCCGCTCATCGAGTTCCAGCTTGATGTCTTCAATGGCAACTTTACGTTCGTCTTCGGGGGTGACAAAGTGTTTAGCTGGAAAGAGGAAAAATACGTCCGGTTCACTAATGATTTCTCGCGTGACTTCATCAATTTTGGTAATGCTGCTGATTATGTTACCAGCGAAGCCAAGTCGGTAAATTGCCCGTTCGTTGGTAGGCATGATCTCCACCGTATTGCCGACAGCCCGAAAGTGCGCCGGGGTGAGGTCGGCGTTGGTACGCTCAAAGTACATATCAACTAGCGTTCTAAGCATCTCCGTCCGCGTCGTCTCAAACCCACGTTCAAATTTGAGGTGTTTTTTTAAGTACTGAGTTGGCGACCCTAAACCATAAATGCAGGACACCGACGCGACAATGATTACATCCTCACGGGTCAGCAATGCCTGAGTACTCGCGTGTCGAAGCCGATCGATTTCTTCGTTAATCTGCGATTCTTTCTCAATGTACGTATCTGAGGTTGGCATATACGCCTCTGGTTGATAGTAATCGTAGTAGGACACAAAATAATGCACTTCGTTATCAGGGAAGAAGTCCTTGTATTCCTGGGCCAGCTGCGCTGCGAGGGTCTTGTTGTGCGCGATTACCAGTGTCGGTTTCTGAATCTGCTGAATCACGTTAGCACCAGTAAACGTTTTACCAGAACCAGTTACACCAAACAACGTCTGATGCGAGACACCAGACTTGATTCCTTTAACCAGAGAAGCGATAGCCTGCGGCTGATCACCAGCTGGCTTTTTTTCAGTCGAGATTTCAAACTTCACAAAGCAAGTATACACCATACACACCACTTAAGTCATCGATGACTTAAGTGGTGTGTTATTCTAAGTATATGGATTTCTATCATGTCCTTAATCGCGGAATTGAAAAGCGGGACATTGTACACGACGATAGCGACCGAATGCGGTTCGTTCGCAGTCTATACGTATTAAACGATGTACAGTCGCCACCTAATGGTAAAACCCAACAAAATTTGTGGGCTGATATGGGTCGGGTGCGTGAACCATTAGTGCATATACATGCTTGGTGTTTGATGAAGAATCACTACCATTTGCTACTCTCCCCAGTAGACAATGATTCGAAGAATCTTTCATTATTCATGAAAAAATTAAACATGGGATATGCTAAATTCTATAACGAAAAATACGAACGTAGCGGCTACGTCTGGCAAGGCAAATACAAAAAAATCCCGATTGATAGAGATGTACATTTTCTGTATATCCCTTATTACATACATTTGAACCCGCTAGACTATTCACACCCTCAATGGCGCACCGGTTCAGTCTTAGATCCAAACACGGCACTACAAGTGCTTCGTGAGTATCGCTGGAGTAGCTTGTTTGATTATCAAGAAGTCAAGAATTTTCCCTCAATCATTACAACCCGGGAAATAAAGGGGCTGTTAGGCAGCACCGTAAACCAGAACAATAATATAAAACAGATAATTACATCATCAAAGTTAGCCCACAGCAGCAACCAATTAGAAACTTAAGTCATCGATGACTTAAGTATTTCTGTTATATAAAAACCGCTGGTGGGGCCGGTGGTTTACCTTATCGGGTTGTTTGCCAAAACGTTCCAGCAATATGATCATGTTTCGTTACTGCGTCCATCAACAATTGAAGCCGAGACATAATATGTCTGGCACTGCAGTGCTGAGACTGTAGTTGATATGGCTTATGCATCAATCTCTATATACTCAGCTCGCTGTGTTTGCTATAGCTAATTCGACCTTGTTTCTCAACCCAACGGTGGCAGCAGCCTCGACAAACAATTCGGTGGGGATTGTAAAAGTCTCAGAGCCATTTTCCAATAGCGATTGAATTTGTTCGATCGCATAGTGCAAATCTACTGGTTTGGTTTGATTTTCAGCAAATTTTGGGCCGAAATATCTCGTGACTTGGGACATCTTATTCTCCTGCTTCTATCCGGTTGTAAATATACTTTATAATATCAACCTGTCAGTATTTCTTCTCGCAATCGTTTAGTGAAATTGACGATGTAGTAGAGGTTATGTAGCGACGCTAAGTGTGGACCCAGCATTTCTCCAGCTCGGAATAAGTGCGCTAAATACGCCTTGGTGTAGTGCTGACAGACGTAGCAGTCACAGGACTCGTCTGGTTTGCTGAAATCGCGGGTGTACTTGGCGTTTTTGAGATTAACTCGTTTGTGACCGTCGTTGGTGCGTTCGTAGATAGTGCCGGTACGGGCGATTCTCGTTGGGGCAACACAATCAAATGTATCGCAGCCAAGCGAGACGCCTTCGACAATGTCGCGCGGCTCACCAATTCCGAGCAAGTGTCTTGGTTTGTCTTCGGGGAGGATTTCGTTCACGACGCGGATGGCGTCACCCATGTCGTCTTTGGTAAAACTCCCACCGATGCCGTAGCCATCAAAATCCATCGCCGCTAGCGACCGGGCGCTTTCTGAGCGTAGATCAAGGTGTCTGCCACCTTGAACCACACCGTAAATCCCCTGCCGTTTAAGAGCTTCATAGTTTTGTTTATGTGCCAAAATACTACGTTTAGCCCAACGGTGAGTACGCTCCATCGCTTCGATTTGGTAAGCCTTGTCAGCCGTTGGACTGGTACATTCATCAAACGCAATGATGATATCGGCTCCGATGTTTTGTTGTATCTCAATACTACGCTCGGCGGTGAACCGGTGCATACTCCCGTCGATGTGCGAGGTAAACGTCACTCCGTCCTCGTCAATTACGCATAATCGACCGTGTTCGCTAGCCATTTCCTTGCTGTAGACGTTAAGCCCACGATTCTGCGCCGCTCGTTCTGCTTCTTCAGCATTCTGAGCAAACTTGGTCACACCTTTACCAAACGCAGCCCCGAGGCTAAACACCTGAAACCCACCGCTGTCGGTGATGGTTGGCATATTCCAGTTGGAGAATGTATGTAGACCACCGGCGGCTTTGACGACATCATCACCTGGTTGGAGAAACAAGTGATAGGTGTTGGCCAGTGCCACCTGATTACCAACGTACTGCGCCATATCCTCTGGCTTAAGGCTCTTAACCGTTCCTTTGGTCCCAACCACAACAAACGCCGGTGTTTCAATGTCACCGTGGGGCGTATGTATGACACCAGCCCGACCTAATGTGCCGGGCTGTCGTTTGACGATATCGAATGTGACTGGTCGGTCAGCCATTGTTAGTTGATTCCTTCAAGCTCAATGGAAAATACCAGGGTTGCTCCACCTGGAATCGGACCGACTCCCCGATCACCATAGGCTTTGTCTGGTGGAATCACTAGGATGCGTTCCCCGCCCATCTGCATGCCAATCAACCCCTCTTCCCAACCACTAATTACTCGGCCAGCTCCAACGGTGAATTCCAGTGGCTCACCGCGCTTACGTGAGTTATCAAACTCAGTTCCATCTTGCAACCGTCCAGCATAGTGCACTCGCACTGTGTCACCTGTCTGCACTACTGGTCCAGTACCAATGGTTATATCATTAACTACCATACGATTTAAATTACCACGACTATCACTCGCTGCTAGTAATGCCTCCGCCTGTGCCTGCCGTCCACCACTTGATTGCGGGACAACCACCACCCTAGATTCCAAAACAGCCGCTGGCTGCAAGTTCGACATATCATCAAAAGCCGTCTGAAGTTGGACCATATAAATAGCCACCGCCATCAAAGCGACACACACACCTGCACCAATCAGTTCAAATTTACTAAACATAAAATCAATTTATACGACTATGATAGACGCTACCATACAATAACGCAAGGTATCCTAGAACCCGCCGGGGTGAAACAGACCAAAACCGTTCATGTGCATATAAAGCAGTACTCCAACTACAGCGAGCAAAACAGACAACACACACACACTGACAAATGTGTTAGTCAGAAGAGGGCGTGGGTCGTGTGTTTCTAACATGTAACTGCCCATATCAACGTCTATGCCTAGCAGTTGGGATATTTCTTGGGGTCGAAGTGATTCGTTGGTACGAAATACTTTGTGTAAACCCTCTACTCTGACACGTTTAGTTTCTGAATCCTCACGCAAAACCATGAGAGCAGTATCTATCTCGTCATTATTGTAGCGAGCACTGAGTAAAACTGACCGAATGATGTCATCGGGTTCGGACGGCGACATGCCGTTGATTCTAAGGATTGTTTCAATGTAACTACGTTCTATCATGAGTATCCACCATTTCACTGATCTTTTGATCTTGGACTATATAATGATTATATATCTCCAACAGGACCAAAAACAGAGTTACCACCACCGGACCAATTAGAAATCCGATCGGACCAAACAACGACAAACCGCCAAGTACTGAAATCAGAATAATGAACGGATGCATGTTATTACCACGACTCATCAGTTGGGGGCCAATAAAATTATCAACCAAACCGACAGCTGCCACAGACCAGATAAGCAAACCAATGGCTGGTACTACGTTGCCAGATATGAACAGGATAATTACCACAGGAAACATCACCACTCCAGTTCCAATTCCTGGAATCATAGCTGCAATTGCAACCAGTCCCCCAAGCAATACCGCGCGGTCAACCCCAGCAACCGTCATACCAATGGTCGCCAGTACCGCCTGGATCAAAGCCACAAGCAGAGTTCCAGTTGCCACCGCCCGTATCGCTCGAGCCATTCGATTGAGAATTTCCGTGTCTTCAGTATCTGGCAGTGGGCTGGCTTTTATGACTAGTTTTAAAAGGTCTTTTCCATCTCTAAAGAAATAAAACGTAGCAATTAAAGCAATGAAGAATAAAAAGAACGTCGAGATAGTTCCCGCAAAAATAGAAGCCAGGTTGCCAGTAACCCACTCCGCACTCAGGCGAATCTGGTCGGCTACGTTTATCTCAAACTCAGGCACTAGTCGTTGAATTTGATCTTCTATGCTAGCGGTAATAGTGGTGATGGTCAGACCTTCAGCTGAGTCTATATCTCGGTAGAAGTCAACAACTTCATTGACGACCAATGTAGTCATCAACACTATTGGGAGAATCCCCACCACAAATACAATAATAGTGGAGATAAATGCCGCCAACGATGGGCTGCGTCTGGGCATATACGGGATTATTTTGTGGTAGAGCGGGCTCGAGATGGTCACAATCACTGCCGCCAGTGCGAGTGCACTCAAAAAAGGCGACATTATTTGCCACACCATATAGCCTGACAATATTAATAATCCAAAAAAGAATACGTACTCAACAACTCGACTTAATGACATATGGTACCAGTATACAACAAAAGGCCAGACAAATGTCCGGCCCATGGGTACGCTTTAGCGAATTTGGTTTTGTAATTGTATTTGAGATGTGATGGCGGCTGCTTCGAGTGTTTTGAACGACTCGGCTGCTGCACCATCCAAAGCTTGAAATGCATTAGAGAAGAACTGTGACAAGCCCCATAGTACGATAAGAAAACCTAACCCTGATCTGATCCCTTTGCGCATAACAAATAGGTTGTGTTTCTGGCCGCATTCTCAGTGAGAGAAAGCCTAATATATTCCAGAAACATGAATCAGCTAATGAACCTCTGTTTGTATAATAACACGAATATTATTTCTGTCTACACATCTGCTTGAATCCCCACCCCAAACGCACAACCCCGTGCCAGAATAGTTCTGTTAGAAACCAATTCATAAACACGGGGATATGCATCATCATCTTAATCAAGTGGAACTGAATATGGAAATACGACACACCCTCATCTAGATCAGTTAGTGTGATGGAGTTGATTGGTGTTTCATAGACTTTGGTTGGCACACTTGAAGGACTACCATTTAGCAACGTCCTTACTGTGGTTATATCTACTGGGAGCGTCCAGGTGAGTTCTGCCGTTGCGATGTTATACCAACCATCAGGATCAGGGTGGGTAACTGGTTCGATCCGGGGTATAGCTGAAGTGTTAGCCTCCGGCACATACTCAATAATCACTTCCGGTGTTGGCACAGTTGTCGCTGCCCTAACAGTATAAGAACCACCAAGTCTAACACTTAGCTTTAAGGCATCTCCACGAGACATCGTAGCCATACCGGGATCATTGTAGAGCGATGAGGCTTGTGCCGGTACAGTGCTGCTACGTATGTAACCCACATCTAATCTCATCAGTGGTTTTAAATTGATAAAAGTAAGCAAACCCGCTCCAATTAGTCAGTTTTGTTTTTTACAAACAAAAAACCCACCTCGTGGTGGGAGATAGGTTTTTTTGCGTCAGAACTCAAAGCTTAGAGTCCAGTTTCGATTAGAAAACTGGTGTTGCTACGTATGTCAGCGTAGCGGTGTAGTCATCTGCAGCTTCCTGCAGATTGGTTACTTCAATTTTGAACAGAACGTCAGCGCTTCCAGTACCAGTAGTTGAACCATTTGCTGGTCCCCCGTGTCGAAACACCTCAACTGATGTGGTGGATGCTGAAACAAAGTTTACTCCACCACTGTACAGATCAGACAGACCTGCAGTTAGTGTTGTATCGTTTGATGAAAGACCCCAGTGCCCATACTCATTTTCTAGACCGAGTGTCCCAGTTGGGGCGGTCCAACCTGATGGGGTTGAGGTATATGATCCGTTTGCGAACCCGTCAATATCAGAGAGATTAGACGATGTGAGTTGTTGGTCCACAGCAACTGTTACAACAAATCCATTAGATGCGTTAGTGGTTACCTGTAGTCTCTGCGCAGCAGTACTAGCGGTACCGCCTATCAACTCACCAAATGGGATTGTGGTTGCAGTTGTCGTTCCTCCGGTCGTGTCACCGATGATTCCGTTTACGTCAGTTCCGCCAGGTGTACCAGTTACCGTAAAGGTAAAGATGGTGTCAACTGTGGCAGTGACTTCTACAGAATCTACGATTGCTACTCGAGTTTCACCTGAATCAGCGGAACCTACTGTTACGTTGATTGGGTATGAACCAGCAGACGGATTTGTGATCTGAGAGTTTGGAACTCCTCCAGTTGCATTCTCTCCAATCAGGACTGTAACTGTATCTCCAGCGGCTACTACTCCTGTCCCTGAGGTCAAAGTGATAGTTGTGGCTGAAACAGCGACTCCCCAATCAGCTTCTGAGGCAGTTGCGGCTAGGGTTGTATAGACACCTTCGATATCCAAATCGAGGTCCCCAAACACAAGTGAGTTTATTCCTAAGAATCCTGCGTCGAATGTTAGTACGATAGTTTCACCAGCTGCTACTCCAGTAGGAGTGTCAAATGTGATCATGTGGTCTGACACAACAGTGGGTGCTGAGTCGGACAGTGTGTTGCTAAAAGTGGTGACATTTGCTGCTTCTGCGAATTGCAGAACGGGAAAGCCAAGTGACCATGCAATGATCGCAAGACATACCACAGCGGCGGTTGCTTGGAGTACTGTGAACGCGTAGTTATTACGTGACATAGTACTCTACGTTGTATTTAGCTCACAGCACCTGTTGACGTAGTGCGTCACAAGGTGAGCTGTATTACTACAGCTCACTATAGCTGAGTCTCCACACCCAGCTATAAAATAATTACTGTAAACGTACCCACCTTGACACAGTCGGCTGAACTGCACGCGTACGTAGAAATTACGTACGCTCGGTAATCACTAAATGGTTTACCTCCAATGCGGATACATATGCAGTATACGCTGCCCGTATAACTAAGAGTTTGTTTATACACAAATAATCCCGCAGATTGCCAGGCAATCTGCGGGATTAGGGTCTATTTCGTTATTTTCACTGATTCTTTTAGAGCAAGATGCGAGTTGGTAAGGAGGTCTATGGGTGGAAAAAAACAACAAGGCGCTCTTTTTGACGGCACGCTCAGGGAGACATAATTCCAATGGGTAACCAAAAAGTTTACCGGACTACTCCTCATCAACTCCAGCGACAAACATGCAACACTCGCATCACGGAGAACCGTAGTATTTTCTTTTACTTTTTTGTACCGGTAACATTATATTACCCGCAGCTCAAAAGAGTTTGCAGTCAGGTATAAGTATAACGCGCACTCACCTATGTGAGTGCGCGTTATACTTATTTTGAGCTATTTTAGCGCAGAATTGACTTCACATCACTGATTTCCTTCTCAATCAAGATCTCGGAGACTTCGAGGGCTTGGGTGAGGCTTTCGACCGCTTCTTTTTCCTTAGCCGACATGCGTTTCCGCTTGGTTATATGGTTGATCTGATCATAGATCTCGTCCCGCAGAGCGGAGAATATCTTTTCCATTTGGTCTTGAATCTCTCTCGTTTCACGTCTGAGTTTTTCCTCTTTGGCGTGCAGGACTTTATGTTCGTACCAAACATAGATAACCAGAAGAGCAACCATCAATGAGAGAAAGAAGATTAGTATATTAGCTCCGGTAAAGAAGTCACAAATACTACCTGCATCTTCTACCTCTATTGGCTTCGTCCAACCTGAAGTGATCAGCACCGCTGCGCTCGATTGTCGAGTATTACCAGCCATGTCATGAGCGACCACAGAGACTGTATAAGTACCGTCTTCAAGCTCCCGCAACAAATAGCCGATTGCTGCCTCATCAGGGGTTACCTTGATAGGTTCCTTGTCAGCGATTGTTATCTGGTAGAAATCTATTCCTGATGTCTCATCATTGGCGTTAAAGTTCAATAACGGGAAGAAATCAGCTGATGAACCAGGAGTTACATTTACTAAAAACGGTAGCGGCGCAGTTGTATCGATTTTTAAGGGTCGGTTCAGGACAGCACCCCAACCTACTTGGTTTTCAAAGTTGATACTGATGTACTGTATCCCGTCTTTTATGTTTTCAGCACTGACGACAAATGCTTCGTCTGGTGGTTTGACAATTGCATCTGGGTTGTCCTGAGGGACGTTCATCGGGTCGTCTGACACCTCAATCGCTAGGGCTGTTACGTCAAATGGTAACGTCCAGCTAAATACTCCATCGAGTTTTCTGTACCATATCTCAGGATCTAAAAATAGCGGTGAGCCAAACTCTGGCTGCCGAGGTGGGGCTTCAAAAATAATCGAGTCATCACTCCCAGGAACCGTCGGGACTGTGGCTGTAAATGTCTGCTCAGCAGAAAAACCACCACTTGCAGGGGAAACAACCAAGTTTGCCGCCAGGACGAAAGAGGCTGAACTTATCAGCAATCCCGTTAGTGTGAATAATTTTATAAAGGGCCGAAAGAACTGGGTTGGTAGTGTCATATTATTTGCGTTTCTTGACTGGATCTTTGTGACCTCCTTTTACTTGTAACGTGACTTTTTCTTTTTCATTTGGTTTATGTAGCGGCAATAAAAGTATCAATACACCGTTCTTAATTTTGGCTTCAGCCTCTTGAATGTTGACACTCTCTGGCAGGATAATTCTGCGGTAGAAATCTCCCCACACACACTCTTGCGCTACGTACGAACCGGTAAGTTTTTTGCGCGGAAAGGCGATGTACTCAGGACGGATTCGTTTCCCTTCAATCAAGACGATGTCAGCGTCACCTTCGATAGAGACATGCATATCGTTCATGTCTGCACCAGCAGACTGAGCGTAGATAACGATCATGCGCTCAGTCTGATATACATCAACGTGTAGTTGAGCGATTCCGTCTACTGCAGTTACTTCCACCTCGGATAACAGACTAGTGTCCTGGTTATGAACACCTCTAGTTTTCAATCTTTGTAGAAAGACCATGCAACTTTATTATACGCGTAACAAAACCACAATATGCGTTTACCCACAGAGTGCACTTGATAGATTACTCAAACTCATACTACCAAACAGATTATTACAATAAATAAAATATAAGCCTTTTGAATATTGTTGCATAGAGGATTTTGCGGCACAGGGTTGTCACCAGAGGAACAGAATCGAGAAGTCGATCAGGTTAACAGACCCATCTCGGTTAAGGCCGGGTGATAGTGGGACATCAGCGTTTTTTCCAATTCCGTAAAACTCATACATTGATGTATAGCTCGACGCTACGATACAAGAAAGTGGACGTTGCCTCGGTAATTATAAAATCTGCCGGAAAGTCAACTTCCAGGTAGGAACCTGGAGTAATAGCCATAGTAGGTCTAAACTTAAACGTGTGATTTGCTTGCTGTGATGATCCAGAATCACTCAGCACGTCGCTGAAATATCCAATATTTGCAGCTGTTGCTGGCTGTGGATTCACAGCCAAGCAAAAACAAAGCAGCACATATCATTGAAAACCAAGTAAGCAAAGCGATCATTGTAACTATTATGCTGTATGGAGGCTGCTTAAAGGTGCGGAGTCCACTAATTTGGAACCGGTCCATCTATTGGATTCACCTGGTTTTCTCTTGAGCGTACATAATCCAATAGATAGTTTAAGATTAATAAAATAAGCTGAATTAACAGTATTGCCGCCAGTATATACGTAGTAGTTTCGGTGTTGTTTTGAGTTGATCCCCCAGTTAGCCCTAGTTCATTCTCGCGTGACGCGATTGTCTCTTCGCGAGCATTGAGAAGTTGCTGCCGTTTGGTTAATTCAGCTGTAAATAAAGTGATCTCGGTTGGAGCAACCGACATAGACAGTCCGACCATCGCCTGCAGGTTCTCGGTCGCATCCAGAAACACAACCGTCGTTCGATCATCAACTAAACCACTTTGGAACAGAAGAACAATCGCTGTCACTACTACGGACACTCGTAGCAAACTTCTATACAAAAGTGATTGGTCCATTTTTTAAGTATAGCAAGTAACCTACGCAAACAGTACTAACATAGCAAGTAAGAACAGTGCTAGTACGGTCAGTATAGCGACCACTAACGGTAATGTATTGGATGTCTTTTTTTGTTTTCGACTGATCAACCGTCGGCCTGTTGTCATTTGAGCCAACGCTCGATTGATATAGATTCGAACACCAACTACCGTTGCAATCAGAAGTACGCCCAGAACAGCTGCCGCTGGACCAATGATACTGAGCGGTAGTACCCAGAACGTCACTGTGCTACTCATCGTCTTACGGGTACCATCATCACCATACACAGCACTCAACACTGCTTCGTAGCGACCAAACCCGACTGAATCTCCTATCCATGTGATGTTGTCGAACTCGCGAGTTTTTCCTGGAAATACACCAGCGCGACCCTCGTTAAATAGTACGTCGCCCACTTTCTTACCTAGTGAGTTGTAGATTTCAAGTGGTCCAATTGGGCGCACAAGTACATTACCAGCGTTCTCGATTCGAACATTGAAATCGACGTTTTGTGATCCGTACAAAAACTTACCTGTCGAAAATTGCCGAATGCTGGCAGTCTCTACCGCCTCACCTGACACCCGAATACTAACGATGTTTGCTACTTGATACCCGACAGCAGCTCCACTATTCTCAAACTTTGGCGGGTCAGCTGTGACAAACACCCCTCCAAAGTGACTTCCTGGTGATGCGTCTGCAGGTACATTAATTGTAAAGTCGATTAACCGTTGCTCACCGGGTGCTAACAATAATTCGTTGATGGGCAGAGTTATCCAGTCTACCAAATCAAACCCCGTCACTTCCTGATTGGAATCAGCAAAAATCGGCGCGCCACCGGGAGCCACATCACTAATATTTCTAGTAAAGAGAGAATAGTGCTGCTCACTTGCATTGAGGTTCTCAACCGAAAATGTGTATATTTTTGTAGTACCCGGATCAAGGGTTTCTTCAATCACCGCTGGCGAAATACGCACCCCTGCACCATTCTGGGCAAGACCAACCTGTGGCAGTAAGACAGACACAAGAGCTACGAATAACCCTACGGACAAAGTTTGTTTCAGAATCGACATACAAATAAGTAATAACTAATAATCTAGTTTACCAAAGGTGTCAGTACGCAAATTGGCTTCTTAACAGCTGACATTCTGGAACCAACAAAAAACTCCCCGGAGGAAGTCTTTTGTACCTTATTACTGCGCCTAATTGTCAGTAGTTAGAAGCTAGGAGTGGCAATGTATGTCAAGGTTGTATTGCAGTCATCTCCCGCTTCTTGGAGTGATGAGGCTTCAATTTTGAACCCAACAACTGTCTGCTCAACATCATCGGCACTGTCAACGAACTCATCAATATCTGCTCCAGTTGATGATTGCAAAGGTGCATCTTTTTCGACTGATACGACAAACCCGTGACGTGCGTTGGTTGTAACATTTAGCTGTTGCGCAATGAACCTAGCTGTATCAATGATAACAACTCGAGTTTTAGCGGTATCGTTAGCGTTGCTGATAGTAAACTCATACAAGTCACCTATACCGTCAGCCCTAACTTTAGCAGGGTTAGTAATCCTTGTGTCTGCAATTGCGACTACGACTTCTTGCCCCGCCGTCACTGTAATCCCTGTCACAGTGACGTTTGAACCAGCGCCAACTACTGTAGCGGCTGCTGATTCGTCTGTTCCATTTGCCGTTACAATTTCGTCACCGTCTACTACGTCTCCAACCCCTTAAACAATGCATTGAATGCAACTGTTGTAGTGTCACCTGGTACAATTGCTGTAGCTCCAGTTAGTGGAACGGTAAAGGCAAATGAGTGACTAGATAGCGCCGACGGAGCTGAGTCAGTCAGTGTTAGCTACATTTAGAAGGTTAGCTGTTTGTGCTTTGTTTTAGAACCCGATGGTTGCCATCACAACTGCATATGCAACTAGTGTCGCGACCACTGGTTGCGTAACACCAACTTGATTAGTTGCATACAAACATGTTTTCGTATATTTATTCTTTTGTTGAATAACTTATCGCTCGAGTGGTCGTTGTACTAAACGCTTGAACTGGCTCAGAAGAAGATTCTGTGGAGACGGCTACCAAATCTTTTTTATTATGAGAGAAAATCTCAGCCGTTACATTTTTGGCACCTTCTTCTTCTGATCTGCCTGCATTGTACGTTGTCTCAGAAACTCTGTCCGAGATCAACTGTTGATAACCTCAAAACGCTGTCTGCTTTGTCTGATTGCGAGCCTGTGTTTACTAGGTTTTTGTTTAAAGTCAAAGACCTGTCAGCTCGACTGGATTAAGTACAAATGTCCATAACGTGTCCTAGGACTGCTAGGCAGATACAGTGGCGATGTCGGACCACCGCGTCGTATAAGCTGGAGACCGTCTGTCAGAGCGAGCTTGCCAGGACTTGGTTTTGAGTCGGCTGCCGATGGTGATCACCTCGCTACCGGCAGCCAGGTTGATGGCATCCATGGCTTCAAGTAGCGGTGTGTTGTCAGTCATATCGGTTGCAAATAACGTGTGCGGGACGGCTGATTGGGCCGTGATTCCCACCACTGATACCCCCACTTTTTGATATGGCACACCAGCTTCGTAGAGTGCATCTATCCCAGATTCGGCAGCGTTTGTAAGGGTAAATGTGTCGTTGGTTGGCACGGTAAATACAACTTCTCTGGTGCCACCACGCAAAAAAAAGTCCCCGTGGCGGCTGGCCCGAATAGACACTTGCAACGCTACAACCGCAGCTCCCATCAACCGCAGGTCAGCCGCAATATGTCGCGCATGATACGCGGCCGCATCGTATAAAACGTCCTTGCTTTCCGTACTGGTAGCAAACGATCGGGTGCTCATGAGACTTTTCTGTAACATCCGTTTTTGCGCCACTGGATCACAGCTGGTTCCAGACAACTCTGCCTGTAACCGCTTCCCTACTACCCCGAACAATACCCCAATCTGATAGGTCGGCGCCGCTAGTAAGTCGGCCACACTCTTGATCCCATGCCCAGTGAACTTGGCCGACAACCCACGACCGACACCCCAGACGGAACTAATCGGAAGGCTCGCCGCAACGTCTGGCCACGACTGCTCGGTCAGCACGTGTAGCCCGTTTGTCTTTTTGGCTAGAGCGCCGGCGCACTTAGCTTGTGTCTTTGATAACCCTACGCCGATTGATACCGGGATGCCGACAGCCTGCTCTACCCGCTGCTTAACGGTCGCAATAAATACCTCGACGTCGGTGTCGGGTGGAATAACAAAGAAAGCCTCATCTACTGAGTATTGCTCCACCACATCGACACAGTCGTGCAGGACTTCAAAGACACGGCGTGATACGTCACGGTAGAGTGCCAGGTGACCCGAAAATATCTGCACGTCGTGCTGTTTGATTATGTCCTTTATCTGAAAGTAAGGGACACCCATGGTGATTCCTATGTCCTTTACCTCTTGGGACCGTGCCACCACACAGCCGTCGTTGGACGATAGGACTAGTACCGGTTTGCCCAGCAAATCTGGGCGGAACAATCGTTCGCACGAAACAAAAAAATTGTTGCAATCAAGGAGCGCTATCGGTTGTTTCTTCATCCAACTAGTATACCAAAACCCGACGTTTTGTCGGGTTTTGGTCGGTATGGATTGTAGTTAGATCTGCTTCCAGATACCGGGATCTTCTTCACCGTCCACCTTAAACACGGCGACCCCTTTGAGGTTGTACCGCTTAGCCAGGTCTAATTTGTCACCGATAGCAGTTACGTCGCTCCAGCTGACAAATCGCACGGGGACTTCAATGTTGGCATAGTTTGCGACCAGCAGGGCCTTGGCGGCTGCTTCGTAGCCTTTTGGTGTGCCGGCTGGGGTCGGCAGAGCGTCCAACACCCGCCAGACCGAGTCATCGGGGAAATAGCTGATAACCGCTTCCCCACTCGCAGCCCGACCAATTGGGGCGTTGTATTTTTGGGCCAACTCTAGGATGCGCGGTTGGTTGAGAGAGGCGACTGACTGGTAGCCTTTGTACCAATCAGGTGCGACAGTGACATCCCACGCTCGACCGTAGGTCGCTACCCCCAAGAGGATCTTGTCCGCATCGATGTCCTGCAGCGCCAGTTCAACTACTTTCTCGACCCAGTCGATATCGGCTACCGGTGCGTAGGGTACTCCTCGTCGCGCGTCGTTGAGCTTGATGTCTGCCCGCTGCTGGTCGTAGGCCATGATTTCGACCCAGTCGCAGTGACGGTTGATCGCTTGATAGTCGTTGGCGTACTGAATGTTGGCTGGCACGACGTGATAGAGCGACTCTGGTGGTGTCCTCGCTTCAATCGTACAGGTCAAGTCACGCCGCCCGAGCGCTCGGTTGAGTTCTTTAAGAAAAATGGAGTAATCGTCAATTGTCTTTCCTAATTTTGATTCATAGTCGATGTTCACCCCATCAAAATCGTACTTTTTGACCATCGCGACGATGTCAGCTATGTGCGCCTTGCGTTTAGTTCGACTGCTTAATACGTCGTGTATCTCCTGCCCCTTAAACCAGGCGATGGTTGGGATAATGTCCACCCGTTCGTCCCGCGCTTCATCAAACAACTCTTCCCAGTGGTTATCATTAAAATCAACCCGATTGATCAGTTTGCCACTGGCGGAAACCTCATAGACAAACGGATAGATGATGTCTATGTCATCGATGTTTGTAAGCGCACTGGCGGTCCCGGCTTCATCTGCCCACCAAGGAATCCAGACGCCGACGTCAAGGTTAGCAGCGTGCGCCGGCTGCGGCACAAATAACGCCACACACAGATACGCGAGCAGGGCCAGGTGGAGGGTCAGGTTGACACTAGGGGCTTTCATACTGCTTATGACGTTGCCGCTGAGGCTTTCTTTCAGTCCACCTAGAACACCCGTGCACTGCCGGTGGCCACACCCCAGATAAAACACCCCTCAGTGTCATCGATCAAAATCGGCTCATATCCTGCTTGTTCTGAGCAAAGAGCCAGGCCGGTGGCGGTTTTTTGTAGTCGTTTGACGACCAGTTCACCGTAGACAGCAGCCACGACAATCATCCCCGCTCGAGCCTCAATCGAGCGATCCACCACCAGCACGTCACCGGCAAATATCCGAGCTCCTTCCATCGAGTCACCGGACACCCGGACAAAAAACGTCGCCGTCGGGTTGTCGATCATCAGGTCATTCAGGTCAAGCGGCTGCTCGACCAGATCATCACCCGGCGACGGAAACCCGGCCGCTGGCTGCGACTGATAGAGCGGTGCCAACTGCTTGACTGTACTCTCGGCCGCCGGTGAGATGGCGGTAATAATGGTGTCTGACATATATAGGCTGATACTACACGATTACTGCTCCGCTGGTAAGTGACGTGTGCAGGAACCACAACCCACCCATAACTACCAGCAGCAATAAACTGTAGCTAACCTGCACGTAGTGCAGGCGCCTGACGTCGACAATCAGTGCGTACAGCAGCGACACCACAATCAGCGACGCCACCATTCCGTACAGAATCTGCAGCACCAAGTTCGGTCGGGTCACAATAGACGCCATCGTCGCACCAGCGTGGGACGATGATGCTTCAACCATAGTGGCCACCGCCAGCCCGGACGAGGTCGCTAGCTGTGTTTCCACCAACACACCCCGCTCTGTCACGGTGGTTATCAGCACTGGGTCAACTGGTGGTACTATTGCAGTTTCAACTGGTGCCGGGAGGATTTCGGTTGGTTCGAGCGTGCTACGCCGCACCACTGGGTCAGCCTCGGCGAGTACTACTCCGTCAGCGATAGTGGTCGGCTCGCTACTATCAAGCACCACGTCCGATACTGGTTCTAGGACCGCCACCGGCTCAACCGGGAGTATACCAACCGGGGCTGGCAGCGCAGCGACGACCACTGGGGCTGGTGCGGACACTACTACTGGTAGAGTTGGAGTTGGAGTTGCCGCTGGTGTCCCAAACAGCTGCACCACGTACACCGTGTCATAGCCGTCAAATGTCCCGCGCGCCGTACCAACGCCGATTTCCCGGAATTTGGGGTCAACGATGTTTTTCCGGTGTGCTGGTGACAACATCCAGGCCTCGACCACTTCGGCCGAGTCGGTAAAGTGGATAGCGAGGTTCTCACCCGCGTGGGCATAGACATAGCCAGCAGACTGGAAGAATTCCCACGGCGTTGTGCCGTCAGGGGCAAAATGAGCAAAATACTCATTGTCAGCCATATGCTGGGCTTTGGCGGTGGCCGCCTGATCGAGTATGGTGTTACGAGAGAGCTGCGGACGAGCGTTGTCCAGTCGTTCATTATTAGTCAGATCAATCACCACCGCTGGCAGCACCGTTGACACCAACCAGTCAGACGACTGCCACAGTAACGCCTGCATGTTGGTCCCAACAAACGTCAACAATACCAGCACTGACATCAGCAACATCGAAAACCGCTGGACTGGATCAAGCTGACGTGACCCGGATTGCGCGAATAGTTGCATATATAGTTAGTAGTATACTAGATTTTTTTCGACAAACCCAAAACAAAAGACCCTCCTGAGTGTTATTTATTTTGTAGTTAAAAATATAGTAATTACAAAAACAAAAAAACCCGCAAGAGAGGCGGATTTTTAAGTACACAAAACTGTTATTTTGTTTATTGGTACAGTCCCAATAGAATTGTGAGAATTTCACTCAGTTGGGCAACAAGCTTTGTAGCATCTTCATCTGAGATGTCTCCAGCTTCATAACCCGACTGGATACCAGCCAATATCCCACTGACACTAGTGAGAACACCTGTGAGCTCCTCATCAGTTGGTAACAAAGAATCTGTGACTCCGAGTACTAAGGGAGTTGGTTCAACTCTGTCTCGTATTCGAGTACCACTTGAGGAACCACCACTACCACCTCCACTCGACGTGAGCACAGGATTCAGTCCACCAAATGAGGTGAAGTGGTAAGTCCAAATGACTGTATTGTTACCACTTGTGAAGTAACATTCGCCTGAACTGATATTGCTAGAATCCGTTGCGCTCGTGCACTGCGTATCTATCGTTTGCCACGTATCTGAACCTGCGGGCTTGTATCCAACATCACCTGTTACTCCAAGTAGTGTTATTTTTACTGCTTTGTTGAAGTTGAGAGTAATACTTGGCGAACCGACTTCAATTACCGTACCACCGACAGTGAATCCGGAAGGTGCCGTTCCTCCACTTAAGCCGGCGCTAGGCAAATCAATGACGCCATCCCATCCTGTAGGACCCGTTACGATCGTATCGGCAAGAATCGTCACATTAGCTACATCGGAGTTGATGGTCGTTGCGGGGAGTGTGCCGGTAGTTTTAGTGCTGTTGTCGTCGGTAAGGAGTGAACTATAGTCAATAGAAGCACCTGCTACACTGCCAGCATTAACCGTTATGGGACTCAAGTCAGTCACAACGACTTTAGGATTATCACTTGTAGGTGCTGCTGGAGTTTGCGCTGATTTCAGAGTGTAAAGGCCAGAGGTGCGAGGATTTGCCACTTCGTTCTTCACGTCATTAGGGTTAGCAAACACTTCATAATCATACTGTCCGTCGACATCAACTACTTGTACATCATTATTTACATTATCTAGGTAGATATGCCATGACTCATCATGACTACTTGTCTCCTTAATCGTGAGCTTTGCCTGCTGTGTCACATTCCCTCCCTGATCTACATTGATTCCGTGCCATCCATTTCCACTAGTCGTAATATCATCTACAGTGACTCCTGAGCCATTTACAACAACTCCTGATTTGCCATTGTTTTTACTAATAACTGAGTTCAGGGTCACGTCATCAGACTCATAGATGTTGATACCGTGCAGATTCTTAGTATTTCCAAGTCCGCTGTCGATAACTAGGTCGTTGACCTCAACACTGTCAATATCGAAGATCTCTAATACTGAGTTATTTCCACCATTTAAAGTAAAGTCTGGGGTGATAGTGAACCCGTTACCATTGATAGTCACAGCTGTTTCAACAACCAACTCTTGAGTGGTGGTGATATCTGAATCAAACTCTACAGTATCTCCGTCTTGAGCGTTCTCAAACACTGAAACTGCATTATCAAGCGTGTCATTAATACGATACGTCACTTGAGGTAAACCAGTTGTTGAGTTACTGCTATTGTTAAAAGCTGAACTGAAACGGTAGCCGTTAATCCAGTCAACGTTTGTTTCGTTCACAATCTCTACGTTGTCGAAGGTAATATCAGTTCCTGATGGAGAGTATCGGAATGAGACACCACCATTGTTGATAGTCACGTTTTTAATAACGTGGTTACCTTCATGACTAAAATAGAGCGATCCACCCCATTGTTTCGAGTCTTCCCAATCAGTCACGTCTGCAATACTGTCATAGAGTGATTCAGGCACTTTCGTGTTGGGAGCAAATACCACATCTTCAAGAGTGAAGTCTTCACCGATGACTTCTATTGTTTTGTTCGGCTCTACTTTTGGCATCAGTGTCAGACCGGTAATTGTAACGTTATCGCCAAATACAGAAATGAGGTTTTGCGTAGCAAATGCTCCATTTGCTGAATATGTTGCTCCAAAAACAGTTGGGTTACCAACACCATTGATAGTCACATCATCAGCTACGATTGGGAAATACCAACCAGTTTGGCCACTGGCAACGATTGCGCTTGATTGATCTAGTCCGTAATCTCCAGCTTGGATAGTCCACGTCTGCCCATCAGCTTGGTTTTCAATTGCATCACGTAGTTCAGTGATGTTTGTGATATTTACCGTTGCTGGAGCTACAGCATCGCCAGACACTGAAATATTTGTAAGATTTACTACGTCCGTTGCAGCGTCAACACTTGCTCTAACATAGACTTCCAGGTTTGCTACCTGTGCTCCGGCCGGAAGTGGTACAGATATAAAACCAGTCTCGTCTCCGGATGGACCACCCTCATCAGCACCAAGTATCGCTGGAGCAAAATCATTGTCACCTGCACCAGCACGCCAACCATATTCAAACGAATCACGGTCATCAAGTAATTCAGCTTCGTAATTAAAAGAAAGCATCAAATTGTTATGTCCAGAGGCGTCAATGACACCTGAGACGAACTCAGTGGTCATTGTTGCTTGCGCACTCGCTAAGCTATAGAGCCCAGCCGCATTCGCTACAAAAAAAGCCGCTGGAAAAGCGCTGAGTAATAGGGACACCATTATTATTCCGGCAAACATTTTTGCTGAAATTCTTCGTTGGGTAAGGCTGAGTACATTCATAAATAAGGGTATTTATACGTATAAGAGTAGTAGTTGTTCTACCTCCACTTTGTCCAGGAAGCAAATAGTTGCCCTGATACGCTAACCATACTCCACATTTCCCGCTTTGCAAGTCCTGCCACAACATTTAGATGCTACATGACCTTGATACACTCTGGTGAGACTTCTATAAAATCTACTGGCGTTGGTTTACCCGCCGCATGGCGGCGATATTGGCACATACGGGCATGGTTTTTTCGTCAATCCCCGTAGCGTCGGCAAACAAGTCTTTCTCTAAATCAGCAATGGAACCCTCGGTCCACTGCGCCATTTCTCTCACCCGGCCGAGGAATGGTTCGCGCTGCTCGCTCATCTGCTGCATAGTCACTTCACGATGCATCATCCAGGGAAATACCCCACAAGCGTGAAATACCTTGGCCTGCTCATTCATGTTCTGACCCAGTAGTCGTACATTCTCGCCCGGGGCTAGTAGCTGTATATCGGCGGGTAACAGCTCTTGTATCTCAATTCTCCACCTATGCCCGTAGTATCTTGAAACACCACCACACTGGACGTAGCGACGGTCATTACTACCTGCCTATCAATCAGTCTTCCTTCGGCAGGTTGCTGCCATAATTGATACTCAATTTTCTCCTGTGACATATACATCGGCATCTAGTCCCCTATAATCTCATCAATTGAGTATCCTAGGCCAAAAAACTGCAGCGCTGAGCCTCCAGCAAAGCTCAAGACGATACTACTGGCCAAAACGGTTGTAATCGAGTAGCGATAGCCTCTTTTCGTGTGTTTTATGTTGTACACGGCCAAAAATGCCATTAAGCCAAAGACAATCACCCAGATGAACGGCAGCACCTCGACCATAAAGGTAAACCAATTTTCGTGGGTGGCTTCATATATCTCATATTGACGATGAGTCACCAAAAACACTGAGATGGCGACCGCCAAGGCACCAACCACACCGAGGCAAACCATTTACTTAAGTCATCGATGACTTAAGTTCCTTGGTTCATGGGGTTTGTGCTACTGCATCTGCTCGGTTATGCGCTTCACTGCTGCAATGGACGCGCAGATTTTCATACTGGGGACAGTATCGGCTCGGGCATCAGCAAAAGCTAGTTGTTCAAACTCGGCGAGGCGATCGGCTGGGGTGTAGGAATGAGCGTACATTTTATCCACGGATTCCTGGCGACCGGCACTGAGCACTTTCCGCGGACGGTTTTGGTCTGCCATCCAGGGGAATACGCCACAGGCGTGGAAGCGGGGCGCTTCCCCCTCTAGCCGCATTCCTAATACTCGCACCCGCTGGGCTGACTCCAGGAGCAGGTGATCTTGGGGGCGTAGCTCTTGAATGTCTAGATTCCAAGCGACACCGGCACTGTCAACAAACTGGACGGTCATTTGTTCACGGGTCTCGACCCTGGCTGCTTGTCCAACCAGCCGCCCTTGGTCAGGTTGTTGCCACATTTGCTGCTCTTGCTCCGCTAGTGAGCGGTACATCGGAGCATGTTCTCCGAGCGCCCGGTCAACCACGAACCCAAACCCCAGCGTGCTCGCAAGTAGCCCAAGCAACACACTCACACCCACACTCGACCCACCAACCAGTACTGGTGACAGACGGTAGCCCCGCCGGGTAGCCCGCAGGCCACGCATCGCTACCAGCATCAGTACCACAAACGCTACAATCCACAAAAGCGGCAGTGCTTGCAAGAAAAACGTCACAAAATTATCGTGCATTGCTTCATATATATCGTAGTAGCGGTAGGTCGAGGTGAACAGCAACACCGCGGTCGCCAATGCTCCCAATAGTACGGTCAGTAGCCATATCAGCCACATAGCGCTGTTTTGACACCAAAATACGTAACCAGGTCGGGGTTCGACTTTTTGGTCAGCAATCGCACAAAATACTCGATCTCTGATTGAGGTTGATGCTGGTGGTTGTGGCGGAGTTGGTTGCATGTCTAGTTTCATAACTATATACGTACATGGTCAGCGTTTATGACAGTGGCCAACTGTTTTTTGCCGCGATGAATCAGGGTGCCGACCGAGCCGATGGGGATTTGGAGAATATCTGATATCTCGTCGTACTCTTTGTGTTCAAAAAACTGCAGCAATAACACCTGGCGGTATTTAGGATCTAACTTGAGTAGTGCAGCATTAACCTCGTCGGCATTGATGGTTTTATCAAACGCAGCGTCGGCTGTCTCGAGTGATCCCGACACAAACGATAATATTTCTTCACTATCAGCGACCAAGTGCCCCTCGGGGCGGACGTTTTTCTTACGGTACGCACTAATGGCTTCGTTGTGGGCGATGCGGTAGATCCACGAGGAGAACTTAAGTTTGGGATCAAACCCATTGAGGTTGCGGTACACCTTGATAAAGATGTCCTGCAGCACGTCGAGTTGGTCGTCAGGGTTGCGGACGCCAAGCCGCGCGATGTAGCGACGGAGTTTGGCTTCGTAGCGATCCATGAGTACGCCAAACTGCTCCTTGTCTTGCAGGGCTTGTTTTACGACCACTTCGTCTGTCACTTGTTCGTCTGTCATGTTACTTGTACAATAGTGACATGAAAACACCAACGATTCTAGTGGCCTTGTTAGTTATCACTGCGGTTTGGCTTACGCCGAACCAGGTTGACGCTGCAACTGCCATACAACTCAACGACACGACGGTTTTATTTACCCTTAATTTTGGGTTCACCGCCGCCGGTGATGACTACCAGCTGCCGATTATGGCTAGTAGCACAGTTGGGTATTTTGACCGGGTGGATGTGCTGGGATACGCTTTGACTGGAGCGGACGTGATGGTCACCAACGCTGTTCTCCTGAGCAACCAGCCAGTTGTTGGCGAGCGGTACACCATCGACGCTGACGAGCAAGCTTCGTTTACTTTGCTGATTATTGCCACCCTCAGCGGACCACTCACCAGCGACCTAACCGCATCATTTACCAAAATCCCCTACTGGGTCGGTGAGCGCCGCACGACTGTGCACGAGAACCAACTCAATGAGCTAGAGACCGCCATCCTGCAGGCCAGCTAACATTGCAGTTTAAGGGTTTTTATGGCATAGTTGCTATCTATGGAATTCCCTATCCGACTAAACAAATACCTCGCCCACACCGGGGTCGCTTCGCGCCGCGAAGCAGATGAGCTGATTACCAACGGCAAGGTGCAGATTAATGGCGCCAAGGCAATCATGGGTCAACCAGTGAACGACGGCGACAAAGTCAGCGTGCTGGGTAAAACCAAATCAAAGTCCTACTACGCCTACTACAAAGGCCGTGGTGTCATCACGCACTCACCAGCTGCGGGTGAGATCGACATCGCCACCAGACTCGCCAAGGACTATGGTTTGACCCACGTCAACCCGATTGGTCGCCTGGACAAAGACTCCGAAGGCCTTATGATCCTCAGCAACGACGGCCGCATTACTGGCCCCATGCTTGATCCAGAAAGCGAAAAAGAGAAAGAGTACGACGTCCTGGTAGACAAACCAATTTCTAGTATGTTTAGGCGAGCGATGGAAGCCGGTGTTGATATCGAAGGGTACCGCACCAAGCCAGCCACCATTACAGCCAACCCAAAGAATGACAAACGCTTCAGTTTAGTCATAACCGAAGGAAAGAAACACCAAATCAGACGCATGTGTGCAGCGCTCGGGTACCAAATCCAGTCCCTCAAACGCATCCGCGTGATGAACATCGAACTAGGCAAACTAAAACCCAACCAGTACCGCAAGCTAGACGAAGGTGAGCTACAGGTGTTCCTGAAAGCGCTCAGTATAAAATAAGAACCTACCTGGATAGAAAAGCGCCCCACTAGGGGCGCTTTAGTTTTGTTAATCAAGGAGAGTAACAGGAGGCATCCGCACTATTAGGCTGCGACTTCTGCTGATTGGCTGCAGATGTCTTCCAATATTCAGGGTTTTGCGGTGGATCAATAGGTACAAAATCAGTGATTTCTTTCCGTGGTGGAAGGCCTAGCTCGGTATAACAAACTCAAAACTTGCATAATTCTCACAATATTGCATTGTATTGGTTGCATAGCACAAAGGAAACAATATGGCTCAATATCGAAGTGACGGTGACGGACGCGAAGTGAAAGCTCGCAAAAGGTACACTTGTTCTAACTGTGGTGGTACTATCGACCGCGGTGAGTTGTATCACAACTACCATACCGGACAACAAGCTCGAGGCAACTGGTTTGGTCGTGCGCATTTTGATTGTCAGGCGGCCTGGTGGCAAGGTGACACTAAACATATGCTCAGTGCATTGGTCTCACGAGCCTCTGACGCTGGACTGGGAGCAGAGGTGCTCGAGCAAGCCCTCCGGGCTCAAGCTCTATTGGCAGACTGTCTAGTGAAAGCTCAGAAAGACCGGAAAAAGGCCCTTCAACTCAGCCATTTGTTGCAACAAATGGCACAACTAATGGAAATACCAGTCAGAGCAAGGTAACAGACACACAACAACGGCGGACCAAATAGGTCCGCTGTTTTTCTATTCTTCTGAAGCTAGATCAAAGCGTTGGTTGAATTCGATGAACCAACCATCTCTGAGCTCCTCAGTCCGGGCATCCATGATGTCGCCGTGGTCGTTGAGGTAGTGCATCATCATATCTTCCATGATGGCTTCAGCTGTCTCACCACCAAACCGTTGCTCGCAATCAATACAAGTAATTGTTTTCATACTGGTAATTGTAGCAGACTACTGTTGCTTTAACGCTGCCGCAAAGGCTGGTTTGGCTTTGTCATACCACACTTTGTACCCAGCACTGGTTGGATGTAGTCCGTCAATCGCAGTGTAGACACCATCGGTGTACGCAAACGGATCATCCTCCGGCTCGTCAAACAATGAGATAAACGATACAGTTTGAGACCCCTGGGCCAGCGCTGTCATCTGTTGATCAAACTGCCGTGACGTATCGGTCAACTCTTCTGCCTCTGTACCGGTAAACACTGGCGTCGCTCCCACGTTGCCCGAGGCGATAATAATAATATGACCAGCGTGCGGCTCGATGGCGGCAATCAACTCCTGTATACCAGACACGATGTCCGATGCCGACCGACCACTAATCAGGTCGTTAGCCCCAATCTGCAATACCACCAGGTCATACCAGCTTGACTCAAAGAGGTTTTGAGCCGCCTCGAGCGCGCCAGCGATGGTCCGTCCGTTTACCGAATCATTCTTGATCAAGTACGCTGGATACTCGGCCCCAAGCTGGCCGGCGATGCTCTCATTCGCTCGACTAGCGCCAGTTCCATACCCAGTACTGTCACCAATAAATAAAATACTCCCCGCCCCCGTACCCGGCTGCTCGTACGGCGTCACCCGCACAATCAAATACCCAGTCAAAACGTACCGCCACCAGCCATTGGCAGTCATAACTACAACCACAACCAACAGTACTGCTCCTACAATATAAAATATCCAGTTCATACATGGAGTATAGCAAATGATCAAGTTTTCCATACAATAGTTGCTTTTACGTGCAAAAAGTGTAATATAAAAAGTAATCACCACGAAAGAAACCCTGCTAGAGTTCCGTCTCTTTTGGGGGTTTTTTCTTTTTAGTTTCTAATTTTCTTCTGTAGAACTGTTTTCTGGTCATGAAGGTACGCGATTTTAGAGTTGAGTTTCTTTAAGAGAATCGAGCATTTTTCGGTTAGCGCAGGAGAAACAATCACTTCAAATGCGTCTGCTTCTTGTAATTTCTTTACTAGAGGAGCATAATCTCCATCACTTGAAACGAGCACGGCCCGATTCAACCTACCTTCATAGAAATCTTCCATTGCCTTCATTATCAGATCTGTGTTGCAATTACCTTTAGGCGTGCCACTGCCATTTTGATACACCACTTCTTTGTATACAAGTGTAAAACCGGATTCTGAAAGATACGTATAAAGCGCAGTGTATCGAGGAATCAACCCAATAAAAATATAGGCTTTATCAACATTATATTTGTCTTTCAGCCAGACCCTAAATCGAGCGTAATCGAGCTCCCACTCAAGTGACTGGGCCACCTTGTGTAGGTTTGCCGCATCTATGTAAGCAATATTTACCTTTTTTATATTCTTCATTTCTAAAATAGTACCACAAATAAAAGCCCCTAGGGGCTTTTATTTTGACTTGCAACTAATGTAACTATTGCTTTTTTCGATCTGACTCTTTCAGATACTTTTTACGTAATCGGACTGATACTGGGCAGACTTCTAGGTATTCGTCTTCGGACATGATTTCTAATCCGGTTTCGATGGTGACGATTTTGGGGTTGATCAGGTTGATGGCTTCGTCGGTACCAGATGAGCGCATGTTAGTCAGCTGCTTGCCTTTGGTTGGGTTGACCATCATTTCTTCACCCTTGCTGGTGTTGCCGATAACCATTCCTTCGTACACCTCAGTGGCTGGGCCGATATACATTTCGCCGCGAGTCTGGAGGTTCGCAATTGAGAAGCCAAGCGCCTTGCCTGACACCATCGACACCATCGACCCGGCTTTTCGTTTCTTGATCTCACCGGCGTACGGTCGGAAACCGATGACTTGGGAGGCGAGGATGCCTTCGCCCTTGGTGTCGACCACAAACTGGTTTTTGTATCCGAGCAGTCCTCGCGTTGGCCCTTCAAATAGTAGGCGGACCTGTTCGCCGTGGGTGATCATGTTTTGCATAATGAAACCGCGATTTGAGAGTCGTTCGATGACTGGTCCTTGGAACTCACCTGGAACGTCGATAGTCACCTCTTCAAACGGTTCACTTTTCACACCATCGATGTCTTTGATAATTACCTGCGGCTGGGACACAGACAACTCGTACCCTTCACGGCGCATGTTCTCCAGCAGGACCGCGATGTGCATTTCTCCGCGTCCGTACACTTCCATGATGTCCCCTTCAAAATCAACCTGCAGTCCAACGTTGATCTCAAGTTCTTTTTCGAGTCGGGCGGCGATCTGGCGTGAGGTAACGTATTTTCCTTCGCGGCCGGCAAATGGTGATGAATTCACCAAAAACTGCATCCCGATAGTTGGTTCATCGACGTGGATAGCGGCGAGTGGCTCGATTGATTCAGTGTCGGTCAAAGTCTCACCAATGTTGATGTCTTCAAGGCCAGCAATCAGGACAATGTCACCAGCAAACGCTTCATCAAGCTCGACTTGGGTGACGCCCTTATAGCCAGACATTTTGACAACCTTGCCTTTTTTGACCACATCGCTTCCCTCCATTTTGATAAATAATGACTGGCCTTTTTTGACCGTACCTTCGTAAATACGCGCTACCGCTAATCGACCCAGAAAGTTGTCGTACCCGAGGTTAAACACCTGGGCGCGCAAAGCATCACCTGGTACGTACCCTTTGGCCGCAGGGACGGTTTCGAGGATACAGTCCAGCACCGGCGCGAGGTCGACCATGGGGTCTTCGAGCTTTCGTTTGGCTTTACCGTCCCGCCCTACGGCGTAGACCACTTGAAAGTCAGATTGCTCGTCGTCCGCACCGAGTTCAAGAAACAGCTCCAGTACCTGCTCTTCGCACTTGTCTGGGTCAGCCGCTGGTTTATCGATCTTATTGATGATCACAATTGGCTTGAGGCCCAGTTCTAATGACTTTTTGAGCACAAACCGGGTTTGCGGCATCGGACCTTCCTGCGCGTCTACGACAAGCAACACACTGTCGATTGACCGCAATACTCGTTCTACCTCTGATCCAAAATCGGCGTGACCAGGGGTGTCTACGATGTTGATTTTGGTGTCCTTGTACGTCACTGAGGTGTTTTTGGCGTAGATAGTGATTCCGCGCTCTTGCTCGATGGCGTTGTTGTCCATGGACGCGTCACCGATGCGGTCACCGGTAAATTCCATCAAACCGTCGGTTAGGGTAGTTTTCCCGTGGTCAACGTGGGCGATGATAGCGATGTTACGGATTTCTTGTGGCATAAATGTGATAAATATAGTGAGAATAAAAATGTCCCGTCCGCAAACGGGAATAACGGCACTAGTATGCCCTGTTAGGGGCGTTTGGTCAATTATAATTGACCCTGAAACGCCAAATTTGCATAGTAATACAAGATGGCTGCACTAATCGCGATGACGGTAAATTTAATCATATATGTTGTTTGCGAGCAAATCGCCCAGTTTGAAAGATCGCTAGCAGAAGCAAGATGATTCCAATTGCATAATACACCTGGGACGATTTGAGGAGCGAGAACAGACCGTAGCCAAAGTACACTTGCGTCTGACGGATATAACCTAACTGCTCAAAATACCAAACTGATGACTGCTCCGTCCCGACGATAAACATATATTGCCCTTGGTTGTCTGGACTACTGACTTCTAGTCGATAGGTTCCCGGACCAACATCATGACTGAGGATGGGTGACTCGTGAAGAGGCAAACCGAGCAAACTGTCTCGTTTGGTTGCCCAATCTTGTGCCACATACACCTGTCTGACAACCTCGGTCACGCCACCACTGCTATCATCAGTCCTAATTAAGAGCATTGAGAACGGTTGAGCTACTTGGTTGACTGGCTGGGCTAGCTGCGCGGTAAAGGTAAATGGTTCTTCTGACCTGATTTCATACATTACCGGGAAGTCACTAAGGGTGCCTAAAAACGAAATCTGCTCGGGCATCGTAACCTCAATCGGGACAATCTCGTACGGTTGACTAATGTCAGTTTCACTCGCGATGAATGCGACCGCACTAACTGGCAGGATACACATCACTACAGCAAAAATTGTTCGCATCATGTCACTATCATAGCAGAGAAATCAACCGTGGGCGCCTATAGCGCCCACGGTTGATTTCCGCCTGACTGGTTCTAACTACCGCTCTTGCCTGACACCCTTTTCAGGCAGATCAATCCCCACCTCGGCAAAAATCGCTCGGGCTGCCTCTTTGTCATTGGCGGCGTGTGCAACTTGGAGCGCTTCGCGCTGCGTGTCACTGAGTAACTCGCGCGCTTGTGCCCGCAAGCCATGCTTCCCTCGATACTTTTTCCCGTGCATCTGCGTATCAACCCCAAGTTCGCTCAGGAGTTCTCTCGCTCCATCTCGATCGCCCACTCCCCGCAACTCGTGGGCGGCTGCAAACTGTTTAAAATCTGATTCGGTTGTGATTATCTCCGCTAGTGGTGAATCCGCTATCGCCACTACAAACGCTTGGTAATCGTTGCGTTCTACCGCTGCCTGCATGGCTTGCTTAGCTTCTTTAGCCACCTCACGGATGTGCTGCATTGTTTCCTTGGTCACACCAGCTGACTCGAGAGTCGCACGTGCTTGTTCTAGCTGTCCGGTCGCTTTTAGTTCTTGAGCCACTTGTACCGCAATCACCTGGTTATCTGACAGTCCAGCTTTGGTGAGCAACTCCGCACTCCCAAATGCGTGCACCCCTGACGCGGTGACAGCAAAGGCGGCGACCGCGACAAAAAATGATTTAGATGTTGTTTTCATATGCCTCTGTAATGTTTCAAGTTTCAGTTTGTAATATCTAACTAGTGCACCAGTCGCGACAACTGCTACATCTATTAATACGACAACAACTAACCCCTCTTTCACTTTGCAACACACTTACGTTGATGTGCAATGAAACTTACCGATCAGACAGTTCAAAGTAGTACCACAAACCGCCAAGTGTCTCCCAGGCTACACTGTCACCATTTACTGCGGTCTCACAAGAATCAACCTCATACATCTCGTCATTTAATTCAATGATATAGCGAACATCAATACCATCGACATACGAGTCGCACATAATTGGGTCGATAGGGACACTAAACTGGCGCAGAACGTCTGGTTGCAGACTGCGCTTCATTTGGCGCTGGATATCTAGTGGCAGGGTCCCTTCGCGCAACACTGCTTCGTTGGCGCCCCGTGGGGTGAACGCGTACCGATAATCACCATTGTCAGCAATATTAAAAGACGGACACGTCCCAGCCCGATCACAACCACCATAAGCCTCACCGGTAACAACCAGCGACTGGCCGATGCCCTCCACAGCAGTTTCAATTCGATCAGCCGTCGGCGCAAACCCAGCAAAAAACACATACACCCCAACCACCACCCCAATAACAAAGGTAAAAAGGATATTAAGGATATCTTGCCGTTTCATCAAGATAGTATAACAAGGTTCGCTGCGGAGAGGGGGAATTTCTCTCGTTACACGAGCGGTATACCTTTTGGACAGATTGGGGAGCAAAGCTCCCAATCTGACTCAAAAGCTTTTCGAATCCCCACGTAAAGCGCCGCGCGCTTTACTCTCTCTCCTTGCTTACTGCGTTCGCTGCGGGCTGTCTCGAGTTAGAACCGTGGACGGTCAAGGTAGGCTTGACCGATTTAGTTATTTTCGGATTTCGGTCTGAGAGTGTCTCGTGCGCTTATTTTAATTAAATCATTAAGAAATTCCTCAACATTACTGACTGCTCCATTGTCATGCCTTGCTTTTGCTTGAGATGGTTTTACTGGCCTCAATACAGGACCCCTAGTTTGAATTCCAAAAGAATATAGTGTTGCTCCACTATTTGGCTTATCAACATGAACAATAAGCTGATTCCTAACGTCTCGCACTCCTGGTGGATTAAAATTCTTATATTTCTTAACCTTGTTCAAACGTTCTTTAATAGACCATAAATCATGGTAGATATTTTCAGTTAAGGATTGTAGTTCAGAAATTTTTTCATCATTTGACTCTGAAAGATTGAAAGTGGTTATTTCTGTTTTGCTTTCAATCTTTATCTCTTTCTTTCCAGCCATCCAATTTTTTAATTTTGGATCGACAGTAGCCTGCTTCGTTAGCATTTCAAAAACTTTTTCTTCATTAAAATTTTCTCTAGACTCTAAAATCCTCTGATCAGACTCAAGATAGCTATTATTTAATTCAGTAACTTTAATGTACCTATTTTCAAGACCTCTTAGCCTAGAGAGTACTTCGTCTATATATGGTTTTTCCTGCATATTAAAGAAACCAGAATCAGCTGCTTTCTCTATCAAAACAATAGCTCGTTTAAATAAGCTCATAACAAAATTTTCCGTACTAGCATTAAATGCAAAAGGGTTACTTATTTTTAATATAATACTCCTGCAACGCTTTTTTCATAATACTAAACTGCTCGTCTACGTTTATTGGAAAATTCTTCAAATCTATTCCCAGCTCCTTATACCAAGAATCATTTGTTTCAGTTACACCATCCTGGTGACCCACTTCATAACCTTCATGGTGGGTTCTCCAGTGCTGTTCTTTTCCAAAGAGAAAAGAGCGCTTATGATTATACTCCAAATACTCTTTATAGATATCTGTTTCTGTTTTTTTCATAAATAAAGACTAGCACGAAATATAGTGTCTCGTGCTAGCTCTAAGATGCGGAGAGAGGGGGAATTTCTCTCGTTACACGAGCGGTATACCTTTTGGACAGATTGGGGAGCAAAGCTCCCAATCTGACTCAAAAGCTTTTCGAATCCCCACGTAAAGCGCCCCGCGCTTTACTCTCTCTCCTTATTCACTACGTTCATGCGGAGAGAGGGGGATTCGAACCCCCGATACGCGTAAACGTATACATCCTTTCCAAGGATGCGCGATCGACCACTCTGCCATCTCTCCGTTACCGATAGTGTATCAAAAGGAGCGCTATATTGCGCCCTTTTCCTATATATTCATCCCGCGTAATCGTGCAATGCGCTCGGGGGCTGGGGGGTGGGTTTGGAACATACCACCTATTTTCTGCATAAACCCTTGCTTCTCACCCGCAAACGGATCAGCGATAAACATGTGGGCGGTGGCGTGGGAGGCTTTTTGCATCGGTATCTTGGCACCACTGATTTTCTCGAGCGCTGAAGCCAGTCCTTCTGGGTAGCGAGTTAGTAGCGCACCGGTGGCGTCAGCTAGGTATTCTCGGCGACGCGAGACCGCCATTTGCATCAGTTGGGCCGCTAGAGGTGCAAGAATGATACCCGCAATCCCGACAATTAGGAACGCTGGGTGTCGGTCTCGCCCTCCCCCAAAAAACATCGAACGCATCAGGAAGTCAGCCAGAATAGCAATAAACCCAGCCAGGACCACAGCGACCGTCATCACGAGCATGTCACGGTTCCCTACGTGCGCTAGTTCATGCGCCATCACTCCTTCGATTTCGGTTTTATCAAGCATGGTAAGTAGCCCGGTAGTTGCCGCCACTACGGCGTGCTCAGGATTGCGACCAGTAGCAAACGCATTGGGTGAAGGATCGTTGACCACGTATACCTTGGGCATTGGTAGGCCAGCGGTAATCGAGAGGTTCTCTACAATATTAATCAGCTCACGGTGTACGGTCGGGTCTGCGGGTACAGCGTTAGTCATCCGCAACACCAACTTGTCACTACTCCAATACGAGAAAATATTCATCCCGAGGGCAAACGCCACTGCAACATATAGAATCACTGGATTCCCGATGTACCACGCCGCGGCGTAGCCAATGGCAATTACCATGATCAGGAATACCCCCATCAGGACGTAGGTTTTAAATATATTGGCGGACTGGTGGGTGTATAAGTTGGCAGATGACATATTAGTTCTTTATTCCTTGTGGTGTTTCGTTGCTGGTATAGTCGGTATCCTCGGACCAGTGCATGTAATGACGCTGTTTGTACAGTCCTTTACGCATAACGTTTTCTTTTAGGGCAATCTGAATGTCAGCTTCTGACACCTCAAGCAAGGCTGTCAGCGCATCAAGCACCACCATCAGGTCAGCGTATTCATCCAGGAAATCAGACCGTGAGCGCACTTGTGACAATGCACCCGCCTCTTCAATCACTTTTTTGAGCAATTCCTGTTGGAACTCAGCCTCATCGGCAATAGCACGAATAGAACAAGCCTCACCTTTTGATTCAATCTTGGCCGGGATGCTGTCCCGGACTAGTTTGTTGTAGAAGACTTTTTTCACTGAATCAAGAATTGGTTAGAACTCAACTTTTACCACCTCTCGCTCCACACTGCTTTCTGGCAGTTCAAAGTAATCGAGCGCGGTAAAACTGAACATATTGCCGACTACGTTTGATGGGAATGACTGCAGCGCAATCATCAAGTCACGTACGTTAGTGTTGTAAAATCGGCGTGCAGCTTGAATCTTGTTCTCGGTGTCTGACAGTTCGGTTTGCAGTTGGCTGAAATTCTGACTGGCTTTCAGGTCTGGGTAGGCTTCTGCAATCGCGAGCAAGTTACCAATCGCACCACCAAGTGCCGCCTCGGCTCCGGCCATGGCTTTGATCTGTTCGGGCGTGATGCCAGTTGGGTCGACATGCATCGCGGTAGCGTTCGCTCGAGCAGCTGTTACGGCGTTAAACGTTTCTTGTTCGTGTGCGGCATAGCCCTTGACCGTTTCGATCAAGTTTGGGATCAAGTCATAGCGACGCTTTAGCTGCACGTCTACGTCAGCCCAAGCTTCTTTACCACGCTGGGTCAGTCGCACAAACATGTTGTACAGGTAAACCCCGTACAACACCGCCAGTACTGCCACTATGATCAAAATCACCACTCCAGTTCCTAATCCAAACATAATCAAACATTATTTTTTAATTGCATTAATTATATAATAGATCACTGTAAACATAAAGCGCTAGCCAGAGCTAGCGCTTTTATTATTGTTACTACCAAACGTAACGAGTGAAAAGAAAACGCCGTTAGGCATTTTCTTTTCCGAGTGCAGTGCAGGGAGCAGAAATAAAAAGACCCTGACTTTGTCAGGGTCTTTTTATTTCTACATCATCCCACCCATTCCCCCGCCCATACCACCCATACCGGACATGTCTGGCATTCCGCCTCCACCTCCTTCTTCTGGAGCATCTGCAATAGCGGCTTCCGTAGTGAGCAGGATCGCAGCCGCTGACACCGCGTGTTGGACGCTTGATCGTTCTACTTTGACAGGATCGATAATCCCGGCTTTTATCATGTCATCGACCATCTCACCTTTAGCAGCGTCGTAGCCGGCGTTGCCACCCGCTTCTTTCACTTTCTGCACCACCACCGCTCCGTCTAGAATCCCCGTGTTGTCAGCGATTTGTTTGAGTGGGGCTTCGAGCGCCTTGAGTACGATACTGTACCCAATCAACTGTTCACGGGTCAGACCTTTTTTCTTCTCCATATCTTTCTCCACCATCGCAGCCGCTCGGGTCAGTGAGGTTCCTCCTCCTGGCACGATTCCTTCTTCGATGGCGGCTCGCGTGGCGTTCACAGCGTCTTCGATCTTCAATTTCAGATACTTCATCTCGGTTTCGGTCGCCGCTCCTACTCGGATAACGGCCACTCCTCCAGCTAGCTTGGCAATTCGCTCACCTAGCTTTTCCTTATCAAACTTGCTTGAAGCTTGTTCGAGTTGTGTTTTGAGCGTCTTGACCCGTTCTTCGATATCAGATTTTTTTCCTGCTCCACCAACAATAGTAGTGTTTTCCTTAGTCGACACCACCCGATCTGCTTTACCTAACTGTGCCAACTCGATGGTTTCAAGTTTCAACCCGAGGTCGTCTGAGATCACCTGAGCACCAATCGTGATTGCGATGTCAGCCAGGATTTCTTTCTTGCGATCACCGTAGCCTGGGGCTTTGACCGCTAGCACACTAAATCCGCCTTTAAGTTTGTTGACCACGAGTGTTGCGAGCGCTTCACCCTCGACGTCGTCAGCGATAATCACCAACTCTTTCTTGCCAGTTGCTGCGACTTTCTCTAAAAGCGGTAGGATTTCTTGGACTGAAGCGATTTTCTTGTCGGTCACAAGTATGTGGGCGTCTTTGTATTCTGACTCCATCCGTTCACCGTTGGTGACCATATATGGAGAAATGTACCCTTTGTCGAACTGCATCCCCTCGGTGAACTCGGTTTCGATCCCAAATGACTGTGACTCTTCCACCGTCACCACGCCGTCTTTACCGACCTTGTCGATTGTCTCGGCAATCTTTTCACCTAGTTCTGCGCTCTCGGCTGATATAGTTGCAACTTGCTTGATTTCCTCCACGTTTGAAATCTTGGTGGCCATTTTTTTGAGCGCTTCTACCACGTCGATTGACGCGTGCTCCATCCCGGACCTGACCGCCATGACGTTGATTCCCATGGTTGTCTGGCGCAAACCTTCATGCACGAGCGCTTGGGTCAGTACAGTTGCAGTCGTGGTGCCGTCTCCAGCGAGGTCATTGGTCTTACTGGCAACTTCCTTAATGATCTCCGCGCCCATGTTTTCGAATTTGTCAGTGAGGGTGATGTCTTTGGCGATACTCACCCCGTCGTTGGTGATCATTGGTCCACCGTAGCCCTTATCAAGAATCACATTGCGGCCGCGGGGCCCAAGCGTCACTTTGACAGCATCAGCTACCGTATCAACCCCTTTCTTAAGCTTCTTTTTCAGTTCTTCTCCAAATAGTACTTCTTTAGCCATATCTATTTTGCTTTACTTAGAATTCCTAAAATACTCGTTTCAGACACGATGTAGTATTCGTTTCCATCAAATTTGAGTTCGTCAAACCCGTATTTTGAAAATACCACTCGGTCACCTTCTTTCACATCCATCGCAATCCGGGCATCGCCGTCTTCGTTCCATTTCCCTGGGCCAGCGGCGATCACGATTCCCTGCTCTGGTTTTTCTTTCTTGGCGGTATCAGGAATGATAATACCTGAGGCTGATACAGTTCCAAGTTCAGCGTTGGTCAGGGGACGGACGATAACGCGGTCTCCTAATGGTGTGATCGGACTTTTTTCTGACATAGATCTATAGGTATAAATTATAAAATTAAACGATTGGTACCAGTTGCGACTGCAAAAACCGTCGAACTACCTCCGTCGCGTCCACAGTATATAACAGGTGGCAGCGTTTGCAATTTTTTAGTAACAAGGCACAATTGAAACACCAATTCCGAAATCAGCTTTGAGGATAACTCCGCGAGCGTCGCAAGATTCGGTTAGCACTGATAGCGGCAGTTGCTGGTGTGACGTTTACTTTACATCAGGAGTAGGCTTTGGTACTGGCCGTCAGCTCACGCTGGCGGCCTTTCTGTATGTAGTGGTGCAATGTTCAGGCGGGAGATGAGTGTTGCAACAGTACGGGCGAGCTTTTCGGTTACTCGCTCGACTCGCATCCGCTCCCTGACCGAGCAAACCAAACACTCGCCGTGGTGGTTTTGGTACTAGGTAATGCAATAGGGCAAGTGTATTGAGTTAATTTGTTGTGTTTTATAAAGCGCATCAGCAGTAAAGTGCTCCAGCACCACCACAACGGGCGTTTAGCGTGTGCACTCAGGGAGTTTTCGAGTCGAGTGTGCCGCCGAAAAGCCCGTCACACTATTCCTCACTCTTCTCCAACCCCTGACAATAACCACCACAGCGCGCGCAACCTCTTGCCAGCCAGATTTCCTTCTGATACACTTGTCTACGCATGAATCTTATTGATACGGTACTATCGGTACTGCCCTACATTCAGATTACTCTCTCCATTCTACTCGTCGCGTCGATCTTGCTGCAACAGCGAGGATCGAGTCTCGGCGGTGCGTTTGGTGGAGATAACTTTAGCTCAGCGTTCAACAAACGACGTGGTGCGGAAGAATTCTTGTTTCGATTTTCAATCGTGATTGGTATCCTTTTCGTATTTTCTACGTTTTTGAATATCCTGCTCTAAGGACAGACTGATCTGGCTATCGCGGCTCGCTTTGTGCGGCCTGCTCACTCTCCATGACTCGCTTTTTTTCTATTTCCCGTATTATTTCTATCATTGAAACCGCACGAACAAGTGATCGGTGGCTATTGCGGGTTTTACTCGCTATCACTATGATTGCGTTGGTGGGGTTTGTTTTAGCTATAAACCAGCTCGTGTCAGTACCTGGGGTATCTGCTGGTGGGAGCTTTACCGAGGGAATCCTGGGGACACCGCGGTTTGCTAACCCCGTACTCGCCATCACCCGAGCCGACCAAGACGTCACCACACTCGTTTATAGTGGACTAATGAAAATAGCCCCCGACGGCACACTTGTTCCTGACGTTGCCGAGTCTATCGCTGTATCAGATGATGGTACCACCTACACCATCATCCTCCGGACCGACGTTCAATTCCACGACGGCGTGCAGCTGACCGCGAACGACGTTTTGTTTACCATTGGACTAGCCCAAAACGCCGACCTCAAAAGTCCCTTTCGCGGCAACTGGAATGACGTGGTAGTAGAGGCGGTCGATCAGGAGACGCTGCTTATTTCGCTTTCTGAACCGTACGCTCCGTTTATTGAGAATTTTACGTTAGGCATTTTGCCAGCGCACATTTGGCGGACTATTCCCATCGCTCAGGTGCCATTTAGTGAATACAACACCACCCCAATTGGCAGCGGTCCCTATATGGTCAAAAGTGCAGCGTTCTCAAGCAGTGGTACGGTTGATTCGTACAGCCTGACGGCAGCGCCTGACCATTACCAGAACCCATTGATTGCTGAGATTACCCTGAAGTTTTTCGGAACAGAACTAGCTCTGGGTGAGGCATTGACGCAAGGCACTATCGACGCCACCTCGCACATCCCGCCAGAACAGCTCGGGACAATTGACCCTGAAGTGTTCGCTACTATCAATACACCCTTGCCGCGCACTTTTGGTTTATTCTTTAACCAAAACCGCTCAGTTGCGTTGCGTGACAGCGCCGTACGTGAAGCACTTGAACTCGTCCTTGATCGCCAAGCTATCATTGACCAAGCAATTAGTGGCAGCGGCATCCCCAGCCCAGAATCTGTTGTGAGCAGCACAAGTGCGGTACAATCTACTGACGTCGCATCGACCAGTAACTTGACCGATACGCAACGACTTGAAACCGCCCGGTCAATCCTTGAGGACGCCGACTGGTCCCTCACCTCTATTGGAACCTGGGAAAAAGAGATAGACGATTCAACCATTGACCTAACGGTCACGATCCGCACCGCCAACAACCCAACCCTAGAAGCTACCCTTGAGGCAGTGACTGCCGCCTGGCGAGAATTAGGGGTGACAGTTTTAACTGAGCAATACGAACAGACAGACCTCATCCAGTCTGTCATCCGACCGCGAGATTTTTCAGTACTGCTGTTTGGTCTCGACGTTAGTCGCTCACGTGACTTGTTTCCGTTCTGGCACTCGTCGCAACAAAACGACCCTGGACTAAACATCACGCAGTACGCCAACCTGACTGTCGACGACTACCTGGAAACTGCACGTGTAAGCCAAAACGAACCAGATCGCATGGCAGCTATCGGCAGTGCGCTCACGATTATCCGGGCCGAACGCCCAGCGATATTTTTGTTCCAACCAACCAATGCCTACGTAGTTAACCGCTCAATCCAAACTGCACCGATGCAACAGATGGGACGTCCCGCTGATCGTTTTAGCAACATCGCTATCTGGAACACGAGCACCAGTGACCTCTGGCCATTTTTTCAGACCAGCCCCGACAATCAATAATTTTTATATTGTAAACAAATTAATTAACTAACAATACATATGACCGAAACAAACAACAATCATGCAAACCAGGGAGCGCAATCAAAACGAACGCGCCGCCCCTTTGGCAACAAAGACGGTGCCAACCCACGAGCGGCCGAACGTTCAGCCCCAGTGGAAGTAGCCCGTCCAGCTCGTACTAATCCCAATCCCCGCGGCAGCTCACAGCGCCCGGGTGGTGGTCGTCCGCGCCGAACCGAAAGCGGTCCTCGGACCCGTCCAGCTGGACGAGGCCCACAACGAGGTGGCTCAGCTGCTGCTGCTGGCGCACCCAAACGTGGCCGCAGCGGCGGTAGTCGTCGCCCCCAGCAGCGCCGATCTGACAAAGCTCCTGCTCTGACCCACCGAATGGGTGCCTCAGAAGCACAAACCCACACCAAAATCCCTGACATCATCGACGAGGACACCGTCCGCATCATTACCGTGTCTGGGGTCGAAGAGATCGGACGCAACATGAACATCATCGAAACCAAAGACGACATCATCGTGGTCGACGCTGGATTCCAGTTTGTGTCAGAAGAATCAAACGCTCCTGGGATCAACTACATCCTACCTAACACCCAGTACCTCGAAGAACGGAAACATAAGATTCGGGCGCTCGTCGTGACCCACGGCCACCTCGACCACATCGGCGGGATCCCCTTTATTATGGAACGAATTGGTAACCCACCAATCTACACCCAGTACCTGACCTCACTGATGATTCTCAAGCGGCAAGAAGAATTCCCACACATGGAGCCAGTTGATATGCATGTCATCAAAGAAGGTGAAGCCTTCACCGTCGGCAGCACTCGGATCAAGACCTTCCCTGTCACCCACTCCATCCCTGACGCTATGGGAATCGGTGTAGAAACCAAGCATGGCGACGTCGTCGTCACTGGTGACATCAAACTAGTGCACGAAGACGGTGAGGTGGTGGTTGAAGAACGCTCATCATGGGAGAAAGTCGGCCTCAATAACAACCTCGCCCTATTATGCGACTCTACCAACGCTGAGCGAGCTGGATTTTCAGCCGCCGAGTCACGCGTATTTGAGACGCTAGAAGAAATCATCCGGGCAGCGACAGGCCGTTTAATTATTGGTACGTTTGCTTCACAATTTGACCGTTTGATCAGTGTCATCAAAGTCTGTGAGGAGCTTGGCAAAAAAGTCGTCCTCGAAGGTCGTAGCATGAAAACCAACGTCGAAATCGCCATCCTAGCTAAACTGATTGAAGTCGACCCCAAAACGTTCATCCAAGGCAACGACATCAAAAACTACCCCGTCGACAAAATCGTCGTGCTTTCAACCGGTGCTCAAGGAGAAGAGTTCGCCGCGCTCATGCGCATGGCCACTAACCAGCACAAATTCATCACGCTGACTGAGCGGGACACCATCGTACTTTCATCATCAGTTATTCCAGGTAACGAGATTTCCGTCCAGAAATTGCGCGATAATATCTCTCGCATGAATGTCCGCATCACCTCTTTCCAAGGCTCACACGTACATGCCTCTGGCCACGGTAACGCTGGTGAACTGGTATGGGTACACAAGGCAGTCAAGCCGAAATTCCTCATCCCTGTACACGGTCACCACGCCTTCCTTAAAGCCCACATGTACGCCGCAGTTGAGAACGGCTTCCCGCGCGAAAACGTGATCATCCCTGACACCGGTACCATTATCGATATCAAAAACGGTACCCAAATGCAGCGTCTACCAATGACCATCCCAAATGACCAACTCATGGTAGATGGATTCACCGTTGGAACCCGCCAGGAAGTGGTCCTGCGTGATCGTAAGAGTTTGTCCGAAGACGGAATGTTCGTAGTTATCGCCACTGTCAACAGCAAGACCGGCAAGCTGCGCAAATCCCCAGATATCATCTCCCGTGGGTTCGTCTACCTCCGCGAGAACCAGCAACTCTTGAGCGAAGCCCGAGTCCTTGTCAAGCGAACCATCGAGAAAAACACCGAAGGCCAGCACCCGATCGACCTAGAGATTGCCAAAGAAGAAGTCATGAACCAACTGTCAGGTTTCCTGATGCAAAAAACCTCCAAAAATCCAATGGTGATCCCAGTGCTGATCGGTATATAGAGTGAGTAAATCCTAGCCTACGGATTGAACCCATATAAACAAAGCAGCGCCTATCGGCGCTGCTTTGTTTATAGCTCAAAAAATTCCCACTCCTACGGCGTATACTAACCACATATGCCGCGCGCCTCCCACAGTCCAATTATGCGCCGTCGAGCCAAGCGTAAACTGATCCCAATTTATGCTGCCATCCTGTTATTGGTATTTCACGCATTTTTGATTGCGTACATTAACTCGTCGTTCTTGGAACAATTCATTGATGCCGCGAGCGTAGGGACTATCTATACCATTGGGTCAACCTTAAGTGTCCTGATATTTCTGTTTGTCTCGCGCGTGCTGTGCCAGTTGGGCAACTTCAAGTTGACTATTGGTCTGCTCGCGACTAACTTTGTGGCCGTGCTAGGGATGTCACAAGCAACCACGCTCGAGTTTGCTATTCCGTTATTTATCATCCACCTGATTACAGTACCACTCATAATCTTCAACCTCGATGTATTTATGGAGGAGCGTATTGGTAACGACGAGAGTGGGACTGGGACTAGTCGCGGTCTGCTCCTGACGCTCGCCAGCTTGGTCGGGGCACTCTCACCACTGATCAGTGGGCAGTTGATTACGCAGGGAGGTAATGACTTCTCCACTGCGTACGTTGTCAGTGCACTGACACTGATCCCAGTCATGCTCATCCTACTACTATTCTTCCGCACCTTTTCTGACCCGCAATACAACACCATTGATCTCTTCTCTGCCATCCGTACCTTCTGGATCAACATCAATATCCGCAGCGTGTTTATCGCTCATTTTCTCCTGCAGATGTTCTTTATGATGATGGTGGTCTACACGCCGCTATACCTGACCGGTACGATTGGGCTGACTTGGGCCGAATTTGGGATTGTCATATTCTTTGCGCAGCTGGCGTACGTGATTCTTGAATACCCAATCGGCATCGTAGCCGACCGCTACATCGGCGAAAAAGAAATGATGGCGGCTGGGTTCCTTATCATCATCATTGCGACGTCGTGGATGTCGTTTGTGACGGTCGCCAGCGTTACGGTCTGGGCAGTGATTATGTTCACCACGAGGATTGGTGCAGCGCTGGTTGAAGTCACCACCGAAAGCTACTTCTTCAAACAAACCAAATCCTCCGACGCTCAAATCATCAGTTTCTTCCGCATCACCAGACCATTAGCCTATGTGCTGGGGGCTATCGTAGCCAGTCTGTCACTGCTATTTGTCCCGTTCAACCTACTATTTGTAGTGTTCGCCGCGCTGATGGTCCCAGCAATGTTCTGCGCCATGTATATCCAGGATACGAGATAGCTATGGCAACTGGAACTTACGCTGTTTCAAAATAATCATGCTGTCTCCTAGCAACACCTCTAACTGCGGTTGGATTTTACTTTGATCGTACTGCCCTAGCTCTGCCCAGAGCTGGGTTTTGGTCAGCAGTTGTGTTGTCAGCGCCCGCAAAATTGCACCGCGGACTTCTCGGTTGCTGCCTTTGAATTTGGATTGTTTGGTGTAGCCTTTGACTACTCTGGTATTGTTGCCATGGAGTGATTTGAGGTGGGTGCCGTAATCCATGAGGGCGGCGTACCACTGGCGTGACTGTCCCTCTGGTACAGTACGGCGTACTTGCTCTAGTATTTCTCGGTCAGTCACCTCTACCTGAAGCTTAAAAAAATGATGAATGTAGACCTGACGAACGTTGGTCTCAATCAGTTCGACTGGTTGGTTGTAGGCAAACGCGCAGATAGCAGCCGCAGTATACGGCCCAACCCCCGGCAACGCCTGTAGTCCAACCAGCGTCTGCGGCCATTCACCGTGTGTATCATGTATGATACACACGGCGGTTTGGCAGAGATATTTCGCTCGACGATTGTACCCAAGTCCTTGCCACAAACGTAATACGTCACCCAGCGAGGCTTGGGCGAGTTTTTGTACCGTTGGGTACTGCTTGATAAACGCTTCGTATTTAGGAACTACCCGCTGCACCTGGGTTTGCTGCAACATCAGCTCCGACACCAGGATTTTGTACGGATCATGATCTCGCCGCCAAGGCAGCTCATGTCGTCCACATTTCTCATACCAATCAAGTACAAATGCCTGAAAGTCTCGTTCTTTTTTAGTCATCAAACATTGATTCTTGATCAACGGTGTATTTGGCTACGTACGCTTTGACGTCGAACTTTCGTTTGCAGCCGTTATAGTTCATGTAGCGGATTTTGCCAAACACTGCACGCTCGGTCCAGGCGCGGTCATGCACGCCACAGATGGACCACATAACGCCCGTCACGCCGTTGCTGTCGCGCCCATCAAGGTTATAGCGGTCGTTTAGCGTCAGGGCAAAATCAATCGCTTCCTGGTTACTTTGCGTCCATTCCAAGATTTTTTTGGCCCAGTACATCCGCAGGTAGCCGTGCATTTTGCCCTCGGTTACCATCTGTAATTGCGCGGCGTTCCAGAGGTCGTCGTGAGTCTGGGCTCGCTCCAATTGTTCAAGGGTATATAAATAGTCCCGTTTATCGTCGACGTGCTCGGCGATAGTTTTTTGCGCCCAGGCGTGCGCGCCGGTCACCTGATCATAGTCAGGCGTGTGATACACGTAGTTGTCAGACAACTCACGCCTAACAATCAACTCTTCAAGGAACGCAGCTTTATCCTCATCTGACACCGCAGCCTGCTTGACCCGCAGAGCCACCCTTTGCGCGCTGATATTTCCCCAGCGCAAGTAGGGTGATAGGTGTGAGACACCGTCACCGTTAGGATCATTACGTGCCTCACTATACCCGACCAAGCGGTGGTCAATAAAATCCTGCAACATCGCTTGGCCAGCTGCGGCGCCTGGGGTAAACCTATCAGGCAACACGGCGTCAACCGCAAACGTCCGAAACGACGCAACAGTACTCCAATCGATTGGAGTATTTGGTAGGGTTTTTGCTAATGATTTTGACTGGGTTTGTAACTCGGGGATGGGGGTGAGAAATTCACCTAACTGTCGGGTGATTTTGGGTCTGATGGTGTAGGCGGCGTACTCTAGTTTGTCTGAGGCTTGCCAAACGGGTACGATGTTGCGCGCGTCGACTTCGACCACTTTGCAGTCGACCTGATTAACCACTGCATCACGCCAGCTACGTACGGGCTGTAATGGGTTGAAATCAAACACCAGCTCACCGACTTGGTGGGTAGTAACAAACGTGGGAATAATGTCAGCCCACTCCCCTATCTCAATATAAAGTGGGATATTGTGTACCTTAAGGTCTACCTGCACTTCCTTGAGCGAGGCCACCATCCAGGCATTATGCCTAGCTGTACCGCTCACAAACATCGGCCCGAGCGCGAACAGCACGCATAGAGGCACACTACGCTCGACGGCTTGTTCTTGCGCGTACAACAACGCCCAGTTGTCCTGCACCCGCTGCTCACGTGCCATCACATACACCACCGGACCGTCGGTGGCGGTGTGTTTATTTTTGACCTGCACTCGCCTGGCATCAACCATAACTAGTCAATGATCTTATAATTAGGTTCGACCGCAGTATCCTGTGGCAGAATTATCCATGCACATATATAAAACAACGCAAACGGGAAAAAGACCGTGAGTATCATAGTCGCCACCCCAATCAAGCGAACCAAGGCCACATCCACATCAAAATAGTCTGCTATCCCTGACAACACCCCGGCGACCATTTTATCTTGGGTATGTAGGGTCATTTTTTTCTTCATACAGTAATAGTAGCGTAAATCGGTTGCACTGCAAGCACTACAACCGATAGACCACATCCTTGCGCTCCACCACAACCTCCCAGCCTTGGCGCTTTGCGTGGTCAAGTAGTGCTTGGTTAGGGTTAAAACAAATCGGACGATCAACCATTTCCAGCAGCGAAATATCGCCATCGGTGTCACCAACCGCAATCGAACCCTCACGCGTCAGTTCGGGATACCGGTCAAACACCCGTTTGACGATATTGGCTTTGTTCTCGATGAGATACTCATCAATCACTGCACCGGTAAAACAATCACTTGGACCGATTTCATACATTCGTCCGTAAACTTTATCGAAGCCGTACTGGCGACAAAATTCATCCAGAATTGTCTTGGGTGACTGTGAAATCGCGATCAACATGTATCCTTCAGCCTTGAGTTCACGCACATAGTCACGAGTAAACCGATTGACACGCTTGGATTTGACCGCCACTAGTCGTCGGCCGACGTCTGCCAGCGCGCCATAATGCACGCCTTTGAGGTGAGTTAAAAACGTATCAATCACCGCTGCAATGTACGCTTCATAGGTGCCCTCGCGCGCCTGCCAAGCAGCGTGAGCGGCGGTGTAACCTACCTGTGCGGCGGCCGGAAACACACCAGTACCAACCAACTCCTCGACTAGTTCAATCAGTAGGCTAGAGCGAAAGAGGGTGCCGTCTATATCAAAAATGCTACTGGTTTTTGCATAGTAATTTGTATCAAAATAGTAAGTGATCCAGGAATCTTCTTTAGGAAAGAGAAGATTCGGATCTAAATTCACAATATACTCTTCAAGTATTTGTTCATTTAAAAAATGCTACTGGTTTTTGCATGACAGTAGTGTAGCAAACTATCACTGCAGAGTGGTAAACACCGGGCGCAACTCGAGCCAAGTTTGCTTTGGCAACCCGCGTTTTGTGTAGATGCCCGGCTCAGCGGCACCGAGTTCACCAATGGTAATGATTTCTTCCGGACTGACTTCGAGCACCAGGGCGGTATTGCCGGTTTGGGGGTCACTCCCCCACTCCATTATGGCACCAGTGTACGGAGTAATGCCGACACTTATCCCAGACAGACCTTTGAGGGTGCGGTGCCAGCTACCGAGGGGGGTCATCTGCAGCGCCAATAGTGGTACTGACTGCCGTTTGAAATGCACCACACACAGCAACCATTCGCGCAGCGTAAGAGTTGATTTTTGAACTAAGTGTTCGTCGTAACGCGCTAGAGCAGTCCGGATTTCTTTGGTCTGTGCATGATTCACGTCATAGCGCTCGCCCGAGACCAGCAGACCCGGCGTAGTCACCCGCACCATGAGGTTGGGCGTACGTGGAACCACAGTCAGTTGGTTGGTAAGCGGCACAGTCACCATCGGCCGCGCAGCAGAGAAACAAAACCCAAATAAATCCAGCACCACCGCCACAAATGATGGCCACCACATACTAGTGGCGGTTAGCTTGGACCAGAGCCTCGAGTAAGCCACCGAGCGTGACCACAAACGCCGCCGCCAGCAGATACCCACCGACTACCGGCACCAGGGCACAAATAGTCAAAATCAGCACCCCAAGCACAACCGGCAACGGACCATCAGTTACTGGTTGTTGCAGTGGTCGCAGTGCCAACTGACCCACAACCGCCGGTGCCGCTGCCCCAGCTAACAACCCAGCTGTCAACAACCCAAAGAACAATACGAAACTGACATACATCCCCAGCTGACTAATAAACAATACGGCGACCACAAGCAGTAGTAGAACCGGTACCAAACAGCCAATAAAAGCACTGCGTAGCACGTGGGCTAGACTCTGGCTAGTGACCGCTGTGAGTGATTTGCGTGAGACCAAGTACCAGAGTAGGGATGAAAACAAACCAACTAGAAAAATCATCAATGTCATCCGAGGCAAGCCAGATTCTTGCAGGAGTAATGGATCACTCCGGACGATGTCTCCAGCTACAGTGGCATTGAGTGATTGTTTCAACAAATTGTAGCTAGTGTACTCAATCGCAGCGGTCACCGACGCCCGCTCTCCAAGTGAAAAATTAGTCACATAGACATCAATTCCGCCACCAACTGACCCGTTAACTTGCAGATTTTCCATCACTCCAACAATATCGCCTCCGACACTTCCCGCCACATTCACCGTTCCGCCGTACACCACCACATCACCCGACACTGCAGCGGTCGACAAGATATCAACCGTCCCACCCAACACAATCAAATCACCACCAATCGCGTCAGCAATAGAAATCTCCCCACCAACAATCCGCACATCGTCCGCCACCGCCGCATTCACATCAACAAAAAATCCAGCCGCCAACAGGTCACCACCAATCAGACCATTCACCTTCACTCGATTCCCAAGTAGTGTCGCATCTTCTGCGACGTTGTTAGACAATACTACCGGCAACCCAACTGCCACCAACTCTCCATCCACAATGTCGCCCTCAGCCACCTCCAATTGATCAGACGTTCGAACAATGACATTAGCCTCAACACTAGTAGCCACAAAGAAAACTAGAGCAGGTAGGACCAGGAGCAGCTTGTACATACACAGTCGGATTAACGGTTAAATATAGTCATATACTAGCATAGAACCCCTAGTTTTAGATGGCCGTCACCTCAATCGGCGCCTGCAAAAATCCAATCAGTACCATGGCAATCACCACAAAACTGACTGTGCAAGCAAGAATAACTAACCTTGAGTTAGATAGTGCTTGTTGACCGGTGTGCCAATTACGGGTGTACAGGAAACTAAACGCAAACCGGAAGAAGTCTTTCATAATTCATTACTACTTCAATAATATCGCCAGAGCTATTGTACCAACTGCTCACTAGCGACCAGGCTGGTTGTGGTCGCAGCCGGGAATAGTTTCTTGCCGCGCTCCCACATCTCTGGTCGGTCTTGGAGATATAACCAGTACCACCACTCAGCCCCCCAGAGATATTGCCGCTCATAATAGGTACCTTCGGCGTAGGTCAAGATATCTTCTAATTTCTGTAGATTCATCCGAGTAAACTGGACATCAAGTGGCACGTCAACAATCGGTTCCAGTAACCACGGCTCAGCCGACAGTTCGACCAAGATGGTTTCCTTCTCGCCGAACAGCACCCCCATCAAGTTGTCTTTGGCGCGGTAGAACCAGGGCGGTAGCCAGGTCCGGAACTGTCCCAGCTCCGGGTTCCAAAAATGCACATACACACTGGTACCAAACTGATCTCCCCGGGTGTAAGCCTGGTACCATAATCCCAAGTTCCCACTATCAGTAACCAGAATTGGTCGAGTGGGATCAAGTTCTCGCAGCTTGGCGATTTTCTGGTCCAAGAACGACACATCAAGTTGCCCGCAATGTTCAAATGCGAACACTGCCAAAAACGGCTCATTTTCTACCTGCCAGGTTGTGATAGCCGGACTGTCTTTGTAGCGATTGACAATTACTTCCATCGAACGAATTTGGGCGGCGTTGCGCTCTGCCAGCGTCAAGCTGTTCGCCCAGTCAGGGGTATGACACTCTGGCCAACGAGGCAGTCGGCGGCCGACGGCAAATATCACTTCAGCACCCACCTCCTCGGCCCGCTTTATCTGGTAGTCTAATTCCTCAAAATTATAGACGTTTGGGATTGGTTCCACCATTGGCCAGTGCGCCGCCAAACGCAGATGGCGCACACCCAAATCATCAAGGATGGCGTCATACGTCTCATTCCACTCTAACCCTAACTCCCGGGCATACGGTGTGTTGAACGACATGCCGTAGATTATTTCTGCTGGTTTTTCTTTCTGAGCCAGCAGTAATACGGCAAACCCCAAGAGTAGTATGATAATCAATAATCCAATCAGTAGTTTCTTCCACATAATATATATATTATCATGCAAGCAACATCACAAACCCAACCATGATCACAATCACAAACAGTAGTTTGCGAAACACCGTCCCTGGTCTGGTGTCGCGGTCAGTTGCGCTATTAGGCAAGTAGTGTGCAAACACAATACTTATCACCAAAATAAACACAAATTTAAGCCCATCGAGCGCTTGCACGACTGACACTTCACCGAGGTCAGTGGCTTTGAGTAGCATAAATGCTGCTACCCCAGCCAACACTTTGGTCAGTAGTACAATCACTCCAGTTTTTTTGGTGGTGCCCTTGGTTTGCTCGGTGATTTTGTGGTAGTAGGTTGGTACGAGCAGGAGTGATAGTGCAAACAACACGAATCCGACCCGTGACCAAAAAAACCCATCGTCGAAACTAGTTTCCAAAAATAAACCTTTCATCGTGATTGCATGCAACCCGAAAAATAACCCCGAGTGCGCCACGTGCATGATGACACCTACTTTGGGGAGCGTCTGTGCGACGAGCAGTGTCCCAGCAGCGAGAATGATGATCCCCCAGATAAAGTTACTCGACAAGGCCGCGTCTAGAAATAAGTAACTCATCCCAAAGGCTGACAGCGCTGAGACTGACCCAATGATGGGCATCACATTGCTAGCGTCAGCTTGCTTAAGGGCTATGTACATCGACACCAGCGCCATAAAAAACGTGTAGGCCGCGAGGAACGCCAGCGCCACCACGTTCAACGTCGGTGCTAGGATTTCTTTATACGACGGTGCCCCCAACTCATGCAAACCAGGTACCACGCCAATCAAATAAACAAACGCCCACCCACCAGTCAGCAAACAAGAATAAAACGCGTACACAAACGGCCGCGGCAACGCGTTATCATCCGAAACGATGTATTTGTCGAGAATCGCGACGATGGCGTTCAAAACCTGTCCGGCCGACGCAAGTAGTATCCAGCCCATTACGCTTTATTCTACCTTGCTGTACCGCTCAATCAGGTCTTTATACACCCACGCACTGGGCCGGATTTCCCGTTCAAGGGTGTCGTAATTGATGTGAATTAGACCAAACTGCTTTTCAAACCCAAGCGCCCACTCGTAATTGTCCATCAGTGACCAATAGAGGTGCCCACGAACGTCAGCCCCATCAGCAATTGCACGGCGAACCCCTGCAACTTGTTTGGTAATGTATTCTGCTCGATCAGAGTCGTCGTGGTCTGCAATACCAGCTTCTGATACAAACAACGGCTTGTTATACCGGGCTAACATCATCAGCGCCTCATAGATGTGATCTGGGGCAAAGTTCCAATCCATGTCAGTCTTTCTCCAGTCACGCTTGTCACCAAACTGCGTATAAAAATAGTAGTTGAGACCAATCGAGTCGCAATATTTGTGCGTTCGATTCATAAACACTCGTGTCCAGGCATAATTGGCTACAGCGGCTTTGATAGCGTTAACCGGATTCTTGTTGGTAGCAAACACAATTACGTGTTTAACCACACTCACCTCAGTCTGAGGAGAAACTTTCTTAATGGCTCGGTACGCTGCATTGTGTGACTGGGCCAGGTGTTTCATCACTCGACGATATAGAAACAGGTTTTTAAATCCCTTTTGCGCCCTATCTTCAAAATTATTGCCTGAGTTAGTTATTGATACTAAATCAGTCAACGCAAACCGTTTAAACGGTGGCCAATTTCCACGCAGCCAGCCGTTACTGCCAAACACATTTGGCTCGTTCATAGTCGAGAAATGGTCACATAAATCACCAAGCTGCTCTACCACAAACTGGGCGTAGCGGGCAAACACCTCCGGTGAATCCACTCGCTCAAATCCACCTGATTGCGAGAACCACAGTGGCTGGGTGAAGTGCCAGAGCGTCACAAACGGCTTGATGTTACGACTTTTCAGCGCTTGTAACACCTGACGATAGTGCTCAATTTCTTCACGATCAAACACGCCTTCCTCCGGTTCAATCCGTGCCCACTCAATCGAGAACCGGTGGGCGGTGTGCCCAAGTTCTACCGCTAAATCAAAATCCGCCTCGTACCGGTTATAGTGGTCACACGCTCGCCCACATACCGGCACCCTACCCTCGCGGGCGCCTTCAGCCCAGTCGCAGTCATCAATCCCACCCTCAACCTGATACGAAGCGGTTGCCGCCCCCCAGTAAAATCCCTCCGGAAAATCTCGTTGCATATGACCCTACTATACCAGAGCCAGCCCAGTCAAAATAATCGCTAGTAGAAATAATGAGTATTCAACTGCCGAAATACGGTTCAAAGTGCCGTAGTATTTGGGAATCCAGTCGTCAATTCCCCACCGCGTCATGTAGCCAGGTAATTCTTCTGGCGACCAAGATACCAACCAACGAAGCTTTCGCTCTGATTCAGGTTGTTGCTCCCAATCTCCATCAGATTTAAGTATGTACTCTAGACGATTAACCCGTCGACCAAGCAGTTTGTAGTTCTTTTTTGACAGTGGCCAAAATAATTTAATTCCCCAGCCAGTTCCATATAAATCATTTATGAGATGTAGTGCGACCGCTACCAAGAAAATTGTTCCCCAGTACGGAATAAAGTACGCGACTAGCACAGCCAGCGTAATCAAGATGATTGGATAGTGTAGTGCCTCGCGGTGATCATGTGGGTGCTCAGCACTAGCAGCTACGCGGCCGCGCCTGAGTAGCTCTGGGATTGCATCTAGATCTGGTGCATGTGATAACACTAGCCCAATAGCAAAGTGCCACCAGAGTGGCTCAACCCCAAACCACCACGACGCAATCAGGACAGCAAACAAGCCATTAGCCCAGTCAGCGAGTAAGGCGAGAATATTTTTCATATTGAAATTATAGCAAACTACTAATTTGTCCTACCTCAAGTGTGGGACAAATTAGCGCCTTCGCTAAAATTCCACTGCATTGATAAAACTTGCAGGAGCTAGGTTGGTTTTCCATTTTTGAAACAAGGCTGTCGTCGCGACTACATCAGCGGCGTTTTTCTCGGCGATATCACGATATTTTTTATTCATGTAATACTCGGTGATGTCCTCACCTCCCATACCCGCTTTTTCGTAGGGGATGTTGTAGGCATCGCACAACAGCTGTAACGACGGGCGGCGTTGCATCGCACCGTAAAATGATAGCTCATCAAGCAAATCGATGTGGTACGGCGGACTTTGCCGATTGAGGTACCGTTGTCCAGTCAACTCTTTGGTCGGACGCACTCCTTGTATCAATGAACGGTGCAGAAGGAATGGTATATCAAACGAACGGCCGTTGAACGTGACAAACACGTCGTAGCTGCGGGCGGTCTCCCAGAAATCTTCGAGTAACTGTTGCTCGGTGCGCACTTTGTATTTCCAGTCACCGACACCGTAATCTCTCACCGAATCATCAGCCACAAAATACACGGCGCCTTGCTGGCGTTCCAGGTCGTACATCGCCAGCGAGATGACTTCGGCGGTAAAGGGTGACAAACCAAGTTTTTCTTTGACCGCTTCACTTTGCCGATCTTTCTCTTCATCGCTCACTGGTTGCTGACCAATCCATTTGGTCAGCGCGTACTGGGTTGATTCGGGGATAGTATCCCAATCTTGACCCACGGTTTCGATATCAAACACTAGCGTCGCCATACTACGGGAGAGTTACCGGCGTAGCCGCAAAACAGTTAATAATGGTCACACCACCTCGCTGTATTTCATACCGAAACTGCCCAGCTACTAACCGACCGCTACAAGCATCCGCTACACCGGCACCGGCACCATAGATTGGAAATCCATCCAATGCGTAGCCGATAACTGTTTCGGCTCCAAAAATACTATACAAAGCGACTTCGTCGTTACGGATCAACGATCCATCGTTGGCAATCCCGATAACATCAGACTGGAGACAAGTTGGGTTACCACTTGGTTGTGACCCAATTGGCAATTGTAGTATCACCTCTAGACTGGAAGAGGTAGCAGCGGTAGCTCGAGTCAGCATCCTGGTGCCTGCAGCCAGGGTGAGGGTCAACCCGCGGGCGTCCCAGAACCCGAGATATGGTTGGTAGGTTGCACACTCCACCGCGCCAGTTGTAACCACGTCTGTAGATTCTTCAGTACTAGTGGCCGGGTTGGTAGCTACGATGACCTCAGGTGCTGGTTCATAGACAAACGCCTCTTGCGAGATTTTGGCGCGCATATCCGCTACCCGCTCTGCCCGATTGAGCTGATCTGACGGCGCAATAGTTGCAACGTACCTGACATCAGACTCTACCCCTGGCTCAAACGGGACCGCAATCGTACTAGCGGACCGACCCTGCGTCAGCAGCGTCGTCCCAATAGCCAAAACCAAAAACATGATGGCAGAAAACAGCAGTACAAAATCGCGCGTCCGAAACATACCACAATAGTAACACGGGTTTATCTCACCGTGACGCCGGCGGGGATATCATTGGGGTCAACCACGAACCCTTTCATGTCACGCCGTCCGATAATCACTGGGAAGCGCAGGTGGTCGCGGGGGGTGTACGTGGCTATCGAATCAATCTCCTTGCCTTTCATTTTGAATCGTACCGCGACTGTACGCCGCTTTTGGCGACCGCTGCCTGAGCGTACGCGAACGAACTTGTTGCGCGCATCGAGCCCCAACTCTTCAACCAAATCACTATCAATTGACGTACGATATGCGCCGGTATCGACTTTGGCCCGGACGGTTTTTTTCTTTTTGCTGCCATAGATGACGATTTTTTCAATCACCCCCAACACCCGGTCTTCTGACTTGACGTCCTCGAGCTGCTGCTCAGCGAACAGCTGTTTGGCCAGTTCAACGCCACGCTCGACCGACGGCACTTTGAGGTCAGCGATACGTTCGAGTCTCGTCCGCAGCGAGGCTTGATTAGCAATCTGAATACTCAGTCCTGGGCGGGCGTTGATCTCTAGCACCAACGGGCCGCGCGCGTTATCAAGCACGATGTCAATCCCCGCAAACCCTAACTTGGAACTCACCTGTGCCGCCACTGACGTCTCAAGGATAGTCTCCCAGTCGGGGATTTTGAGCCCCCGGACTTTGATTTTAGTTTTGGGAATGTAGTCCACTAGTTTGTTGTGCAACGTACCAAACGTCGTAATCCCCGTGCGCATATCAATCCCGATCCCAAGTGCGCCTAGGTGCAAATTAGCCTTTCCGTCGGAGTACACAGTTGGTAAGCGCATCATCGCCATCACTGGCACTTTGTTGCAGACAATCACCCGGATGTCGGGTACGCCAGACTGAACGTATTTTTTGAAAAAAGCGTGCGGAATGATTCGGTTTTCGATAAACACCGTGTCTGGTAAATTGTTGAGTGAATGTTCCCCATCAAGCGCACCAAACACCATCCGTTCGACGTCTATCTCAGTCACCGTTTGGCCATTGCTGATAGTCCCTGACACACCGTTCCAATCCCGAATGATGGTTATCCCGCGCCCACCGTACCCGTGGGATGGTTTGAGTACAAAGTCAGTCGGCAAGCTGGTCCAGTCAAATGTCCGCACGTCTTGCAGGGTTTTGAAATGCGCTAAAATCGGGTCAGTGGCGACGCCGTTTTTGAGCAAAATCTGTTTGGTGAGTAGTTTATCATCAGCCACCAGTTTATGGTTGCGCCGGTTGAGCTGTCTGATATAGAGGTAGTTGCGGGCGTTCATCCCGAGCAATGCTTGACTGATGGCCATACCTAATCAGTCGACACGTTATTGAATCGAAACAGCTCTAGCACCCGTAGTCCAAAGTACCGACCCACTAGTATGTTGAGCGGGATCACCAACAGCAGGATTTCTGGGTACAGAATTAGGGTATTCTGAATCAATTGACTGGTAGCCGCAAAGTAGCCAATAATCCCCAGCAACACCGTCGTACCCGTGATGAGAAATGTCTCTTGGGCGCTTTTGTGCAGCTGCACCGACACAATCAAGTCGCCCAGTAACATCAAAATCAAAATCGGGAAAATCGACACCGTCAAAATCCGGTCTAAATCTAAAATGGCACCAAACGTTAAAGCGGCAAACACCGCAATCGCCAAGAACAACATCGAGAACGACCGCTTGGGATAAAACATGATTTTGAGGCTGGACAGACTGCGTTTGGCGATAAACGACGCCAAAATAATCGCCAGCAAGACAAACAGCCCAATGGTGATACCAACCGCCACGAGCGCAAATGCCAACGCAATTGGCACCAGCATATCAAGTGTTGGCAACCCAATCACTACCCGCGTAAAGCTGACCAGCAGTGCTAGAAATGGCGTCAACAGAATCAGAAATATCGTGTTAGCCGGAATCCCCATCCGCACCGCTTCCTGGACCCAGTAGGCAAATATATTGAGTCCCGACGGTTCCGTCACTAAGCGCGTATCAAACAGCGAAATAATCGCGACTTTTTCGGGTAGCTCTTCGGCTTGAGTGAGGTTGTTTTGCTGGTTGGCGTTTACACTTTGACCGATCAGGTTTAACAGCGTGGTTGAAGCGACAGTCGTGGTCGCAGCTGTGATACTGGAGGTCGACTCAGTAGCAGCAGGTTGATCACTCGCAAAGTCATACTGTGCGTGCATGAGCGTCGGCCCCATTATCAGTAGTCCCACTCCCATCAACATAGTTTTATACATATTGTCCATAGTTACCAGTCTTGTGTAATAATCCCCAATGTCTGCAGCGCCTTGACGTGTCTTGGTAATAACGGGTTGTATTTACCAACAAAAAAAGCTGGGAACGTGTGCGGCTTATCCGACAAGAAATGCCAGATACCGATGTTACCTTCTAGATAGACGATGTCTTTAGTGTAGACACATCCTGGCGTTTGTCCAGTAGTACCGCGAAATACCCGCAGACACACTTCCCAAGCCGCATTTTGAATTCTATTATATGACGGTTTTTGGCCAGTAGACGCAAACTGCAACTGATAGTACGCCACCATCAACTCAAACACCCCGCGGAAGTCCCGCTTACTCCCGTCCATCCCCACAGCGAGCGACGCGGCCAAGTATCGATCAAACCCGTAGAACTCTTGGGCGCCTTCCACCTGCTGCTGGACGTAGCTTGCCAAACCCTCCTCCCCTCTGAGGTAAGAATCAAGACCGATACCCAACAACTGTAGCTGGCTGTTGCTGCCAGCATTAGCGCGGTTGGCGTGCACGCCGATCTCATGCTCAACAATACCCTCAAGCTGAACTGTAGTCATTTTTTTACCGCGGCGATCCAGCTGGGTTTGGTTTGGTACAAATACCCGCTTGTTATGCGCACTAACCGAAAACCGCGACCGATTGCTCTGCTCCTCGACCACTACTTGCCAACCGGTGATTTCTAGTTTATGCAAAGCGTGCTCAAAAATAGCCACCGCTTGCGCGACCGACTCGACCAGCTCCACTTCTGCAACCGGCGGAGGCAAAATGCCAGCACTGATATCGACTTTGGTCGTGTCGATTTTGGATACTATTTTATAGAGTGGTTTGCCAACACTGCCGCCAGCTTGGTTGACTTGCTTGTACTGCTCCACCACTTGCTTGGCGATATAGGCAAAATATTTTTTGCGCGGTTTCCCGTAGAGCACACAACTCAGGGTATAGAAGTCTTTGTCGTTACCAGCGCCAGAGGCGACTGCCAGACCAATCCGGGTGATCTGGTTTGCAATTTTGTGTTTGTACAGGTCAGCTACTACGGGGTTAGTTTCGGTGGTGGCAATGGTGGCAGCCAACGCTTCCACCTGAGCAATCAGCGCCGTCGCTTGGGTGGGGGGTTTATAGGTAAATTGTGGGTTTTCGATTTCGTTAGCCAGAAACTGCTCACGCTCTTCCTCAATAATCTGCATGTTTTTTTGCAGCCACTCAACCTCTTCTGTCGCGGCGCACACTTGCTGTATTTGTTTGAACCACTCTACATCAACCGCTGTTCCCATACTCGACGACTTAGACTGCCAAATTACTAATACGACCTACCGGACAACCTTTTTGTGACCCAGCCACTGGTAGCAGAGAATTGAGCATTAGAGCCCAAACCGCACTGGTTCACCAGCGGTTTCGCCGACCACGGCTGTATCCTCAGCCTGAACGGTTGCGGCTGCTGTGGGATCGATTGCGGTCGCAATCTGAGTGATAAATTCTTCATAGGTACCATACTGCATTCGCTCACCGTTGAGGAACATTGTCGGTGTGCCGGTGACACCCATCTCTAGTCCCTCCTGTTGCTGCGCACGGACTTTTTCTCGTAGCAGGCTTGCGTTAGCGTGTCGACGATACATATCCATATCGAGTTCTAACTCTTGTGCATATTGCGCAAACAGTACGTTTGGCGTTGGACTTTGAGACCAAACTTGCTGGTTTTCAAACACGAGATCGTGAAATTCGTAAAACTTCCCTTGTTGACCAGCCGCTTCCACCGCCATCGCAGCTTGGACCGCGTACGGGTGCGCTCGCTCTATTGGAAAGTGGCGGTACTCGAACCGGAGTGATTCACCGTACTGCTCCATCAGTTCATTGACCATGGGATACATCGCCCGACAAGCTGGACATTGGAAATCACTGTACTCAACCAGTGTTACCGCTGCGTCAGGGTTGCCTTTGACGTGTGTTAACTCCTCAACACCTTCGTTATTAGCGTCACCCGCCGTGCCAGCGATATAAAACGCCCCGATAAACAGCACTGCAATAATCCCTCCAAAAATAAGCCATGGGTTTTTCATATGGGTACGATTGTATCATAGGTATAATCAAGGCGCGATATCCAAGCCGTTTGATACAATCAGTATACTTACCTATGAAGCAATACAAACCAATCGTGAATCCTTGGGCGAACAGCGTCGACTCGTTAGCGGCTGAGCTCACATCATCCCCAGACAAAGGTCTAACCGATGCGACCGCAAATAGGGTGCGTCTGTCAATTGGGGACAACACCTTTGCCGAAGCTACGACCAAGTCCACCGTCACAATTCTCCTCCATCAGTTCATCAGCCCTTTGATCTTGATTCTGTGCGCAGCTATTGTGTTGACTGCCAGCCTACAAGAGTGGCTCGACGCAGCAATCATCAGTTTTGCAGTGATTGTGAACGCCGTGCTCGGATTTATCCAAGAATTCAAAGCGGAAAAAGCCATCACGTCGCTCCGCTCATATATAACTGAACGAACGCGAGTAATCCGTAACGGCAAAGAAATCGAGGTTGATGCCACCCAGCTCGTACCGGGTGATCTGATTCATATTACTAATGGTAATCGCATCACGGCTGACGCTCGGATTATCCGCGAGCTGAATTTCACCGTGGACGAAGCAATCCTCACTGGTGAATCACTCCCAGTCGAAAAAGATCACACCCTCTTAGAGTCAGATACGGCGCTGGCAGAGCGAACCAACATGGTATTCGCCGGCACGCTCGCAGTCGGTGGCTCCTGTTACGCGCTGGTGACCAATACTGGCAGGCACACCGAAATCGGTAAATTGGCCACCTTGGTCGAAGACACCCAGTCCGAGCAAACCCCGCTACAAAAAGCCTTAGGTAAACTCACCTGGGTCATCATTGTTGTGACAACCATCCTCGTTACAGCGGTGTTTTTTATTGGTATCAACAACGGTCAAGATTTCCACGATATGCTGCTACTCTCGATTGCGGTGCTGGTCGGGTCAGTCCCCGAGGCGCTCCCGATTGGCCTGACCGCCATCCTCGCCATCGGCGTCGAGCGCATTGCCAAGCGTAACGGCATCATCCGCAATTTAACCGCGTCTGAGACCCTCGGCTCGACGACGTTGATCATCACCGATAAAACCGGGACCCTGACCCAAGCCAACATGCAGCTCAAAGACATCGATACCACTGCCCAGCTGCTGGTTGATAATTTTGTCCCCCAAACACCCCAAGGCGACTACACCGACGAGCAAGCATCGTACCTCAGACTTGCCCGCTGCGCGTGCGATGTCATCATCGACAACCCAGAAGACCCAGTCGCTAATTGGCACATCAGTGGCGACGACCTGGAGGGAAACATAGTCAAAGCCGCAGCCAGTATCGGCATCACCCAATCACCGGCCGATAGAAGTGAAATCCAGATTCGCATCCCCTTTTCCTCCAAGTACAAATTCTCGGTCACCCGGGTTCCCAGTCGCTTCCTGCCTGCACACCTAGATCAATTTGCCGACCCACACGTCGTGCTTGGCGCACCAGACATCTTGATCAAACGCTCAGCTCTGTCGGACGCGCAGAAAAACCGCCTGCTGGCATCAGTTACCGCCCACAGCAATGCTGGTCGACGGGTGCTTGGGATTGGGCTCCTGACCCCACACACTGAGCCAGACAGTCTCACCATTGACGATGTGCAATACGTCACGTTCCTCGGGGTCCTGAGTTTCTTTGACCCCATCCGACCCGAAGTCCCCGCGGCACTCAAGAAAATTGGTGAGTTCGGCACGCGCGTCATTATGGCCACCGGTGACCTACCGGGCACCGCGCTCGCTATCGCCAAAGAAGCCGGGTTTAAGGTATCTGCGCAAAATGTCCTAACCGGAGCCCAGGTAGCCAAACTGACTGACGCTGAACTCACCGCAAAACTTGATCACATCCACATTTTCGCGCGCGTCACCCCGCGTGACAAACTCCGCCTCGTGAAGTTACACCAAGCTCGCGGGGAAATAGTCGCCATGACCGGCGACGGCGTCAACGACGCCCCTAGTCTCAAAGCCGCCAACATCGGTATCGCCGTCGGTAGCGGAACTGACGTCGCCAAAAGCGTCGCTGATCTGGTGCTGCTCGATGATAATTTCGGTACCATCGTGGCGACTATTGAGGAAGGTAAACGAGTGTTATCCAACATTAAAAAGGTGTTTGTCTACCTCATGAGTAACGCCCTAGATGAGCTGATCCTGGTCGGGGGTGCAATTATCGTTGGCGTTGCCCTCCCGCTGACCGCTGTCCAGATCATCTGGGTCAACCTGTTTACCGGCAGCATCCCGGCAATTGCATTTGCCTTTGACCGACAACTCATGCGCGAGAACGACCAAACCAGCAAAACTCTGTTTGATCGCCGCGTCATCTTTCTCACGCTCGGGGTTGGGTTTGTCACCTCAGGACTACTACTCACCCTCTACCTCACGATGCTCGGCCAAGGAGTCAGTGAGCAAATCGCCCGCACCGTCTTGTTCGCGTCGTTTGGATTCTACACGCTCCTGATCGCCTACTCATTTATGGACCTCAGTCGACCACTCTACCGCTACAATTTCCTCCAGAACAAACTCCTCAACGTCGGGTTCGTCGTCGGATCATCCCTCATGCTCCTCACGCTCTACAGCCCCTTCTTCCAACAACAATTCGACATCGTCTCGCTGCCAACTCAATGGCTCATATTCGTAGCTGGCTGGCTGGTATTACAGGTAATACTAGTAGAACTCCTTAAGCTACTGGCCAATGTATTTTTGGTGAAATATTGATTTATAACTAAAATAATGTTCTAATCTCTACCTCATGGCGCGGAAACCTAATTTTACTAAAAAGAAAAAACGAAAGGCGCACGGCGCTACGTTTTGGGATCGTGAGTACACGAACCCGGAATATCTCAAACTATCCCTCAACGAGAGTGGGGACTTGACCAAATTCACCCGCTGGGTGATTCGGTTTAAACGGGGTGATATTTTAGGGGTGGGCGCTAGTGCGTTTGACGCTGGGTGCGGAAACGGTCGAAACTTGATTTATTTAGCCAATGAATTTGAAATGATTGGCGCTGGAGTGGACATCTCGTCAGCCGCCATCGCTCAAGCCAAGGCTGCCAGCAAGGACCTGGGTATCCACTACCACGTCGGGAGCGCTGGGTCGACGCTACCCGCTGCAGACAGCTCCCAGTCACTCGCACTCGACATGATGACCTCACACTTCCTCGACGCTGATGGTCGCACCCACCTGCGTGATGAGCTGCACCGCATCATGCAACCAGGCGGCTTTCTATTTATGAAAACCTTCCTCCGGGACAAAGACCTCCATACCGAGCGTCTGATCCGTGATATGCCCGGACCAGAGGAAGGTAGCTACATCCACCCCGTGATGGGCGTCGCTGAGCACGTCTACACCGAAGAAGAACTAGTAGCGTTCCTAGAGGAGAAATTTATCGTCCGCAAGATTTATCGTTCCCACAAACACGTCAGTAAAGGCAAAGCTGCCCGCAGACGCACCATCAGCATGTACGTCGAAAAGGACTACTAGCCAGGAGGAGTGTGGTATCCACAAAAATTTAGACCAATAAAAACGTCTATGTATCGTATATGATACATAGACGTTTTTGCGACTAGTGTCCAGTACACGGTAACAAACCACTCTGTTATACTTAGGCTATGCAACCTCTCATCAGCAAGTTTTCCCACGCCGTCCGCGGTATTACCTATGCTCTACGTCACGACCGCAGTTATCGCGTGCAAGTCTATTTGATTGGCGCAATCGTCATTGGAGCATTTGTGTACTTTGATCCGTTGGAGCAATGGGAAATATTGTTTGTGCTACTGGCCTATACTCTAATGCTCGTGACCGAACTCCAGAACTCTGCCCTGGAATCGGCTCTTGATCAAATTCACCCAGAGCGCCATAGTGCAATCGGCCGCAGCAAAGATATGGCAGCCGGAGCAGTGCTCACTGCTAGTGCGTTTTTTCTTATCGTAATTGCTATGTTGGTGTACGGCCGGATTTAGAGTGGTAGTTCCCCATCCTCATCTTCATAAATAATCCCGAACTCCATGTTAGCCGTCGCGTTGGCCATGTCGCCAAACAGCACATTGGTTGGGGGGAGGAATATGGTGTTATCAACCACAGGCCAGGTGAGGCAGTCGTACTGGATTTGTGTGGTGTAATCAATTGCAGCCGATGAGTCACCAAACCCAGCGAACTCAGCTTGGTCTTGCTTGATCCCAAACAACTGCCCATCTATCTCTGACCAGATATACAACGTAGCCGTATCATAAATAATCGAAGCCACCGCCTGCCCCGTCAAATCAGGCGCCGGAACGGCAAAATCAGCCCGCACGCGCTCGTCGGCGATGAACATGTTACCGCTGATCTCAGCTTCGAGTGGATTAGGGATATACGTGATCTGGCATTCGAGGTTTTGATTGCGGTTATAGAGCGTCTCGATACTCCCCGCCCCAGCGAATGATTCGCGCTCCAGTGAATCAGCAGACTGAGTGTCTCGGGCTGTCGCATCAGTACTCAGGGCGTTGTCAGTCGCCGGTACAATTTCCATCCCAGTTGGACCACCAAAAATAGTCACGTACCCAAACGCCACGATAAGCAACGCACCAAATGCAAAAATACCTAGCAGTTTCATATGGTAAGTATAGCACTTGAGGGCGTGATTTATGGCATACTAGTAGACATGTCATATGGATCGAGACTGCTGCGCCGGGTTGCCTTGTTGGGGGCGCTGATTGGGTGTGGTGGAGTAGCCGCTGGGATGCTGATTGTGACAGAGAGTCAGCAAGCCAGCTACAACTACGCGGTAGCCCCAATCGACACCACCGAGGCATTTCCCCTTGGGGTTGATCCTCGTAACGCCACCATCAATGAGCAAATCATCATCAACGAGTTTTACGACGATTTTCTAGCTAAGCATGACTTCCAGTCCAACTCCTGGTGGTCACGAGTCACCGCGGTCCTGCAGACCAACAACGCTTTTCAGCTACTCGCGTCACCGGTCAGTCGCATCATTGTTATCTGGCCAGGTGAACGCTCTGAACAGGCAACCAAAAACATCGGTGACGTGCTGCGGTGGGATACAGCGCAACGGGCTGAATTCTCGACTTTGATGACCGACAACGAACTATCGTTTGACCAAGGGTTCGTGCCGCCAGGCCAGTACATCACCCATCGCTACGCCACCCCGGCTGATATCGCCAATCAGCTACAATCCTCGTTTGCTGATTCGGTGACTGATCGTTACACCGCTGACATCGAGCGGGTGGTACCACTGGCTGACACCCTAATTATTGCCTCTTTGATTGAACGCGAGGCTAGTGATTTTACTAACATGCGCGAGATTTCCGGTGTGATTTGGAACCGGCTATTTATTGATATGAAATTACAACTCGATGCGAGTTTGCAGTACGTCAAAGCCGAAAACCCAAATGACGAAAATTGGTGGCCAGCAGTTCGACCGGCGGACAAGTTCCTCGACTCCGAATTCAACACCTACCAAAACGCCGGATTGCCCCCGGCACCAATTGCCAACCCGTCGGTCGAAGCCATTGTAGCCACCCTCAACCCAATGGTGACTGATTGTCTGTACTATTTCCATAGTCGCACTGGTGAGTATTACTGCTCGGTAACCTACCCCGAACACGTCGCCAAACTAGCCGAGGTCTATGGCCTCAACCAATAGCTGCTAGACCGGGCAGGTCACCGGGTCATCGATGCGTTTGCACAGTGTGTAGGTGGTCAGCCCAAGCAGCAGCACCCCCAACACCCCGAACTCCGCTCCCTGCCACGGCAGATACGTGAGCAACCAAGCAATCCCCAGCAATTTGAAGGCACCGGCCAAGATAACAGTCCCACACGCCGCACAACCAATCCCAAGCAACCCACTGACAAACCCGCCAATCCCGGTCAGGGTCAAACGAGAGTCAACCCGTGCGAGCCGGCGACTGCGTACGATGTAGAACCACAGTAGCGACACATTTACCCCCAGCAGGACGGCTAGTAGGACCGTGTAGGTGGCTGCAAACCATGTAAAATTGGTCAACAAAACACCATGTAGGCTGATGAAAAATGCCAGTTTGGTACCCCAGTCGATAGTAGGTGAAGTTATAATCGAAATCAGCAACGCTTGATTGGGTAACAGTAGCAGTGTAGATATGGTCACCAGTGCCACCACTAGTGTCACAATCACATAGCGTGGTTGCCGATACACTCGAGTGAGTGCAGTCAGTATCATAGTTAGGCTTCGTCGCGAGCGATTTGAATCAGCTGCTCAATCGCCGCTAGGGGTAGCGCACCATTAATCGGGTACGTTTTACCTGACGGCCCGATAAGAATACTCCAAGGTGTTCCACCGCCACCAGTGGCAATGGCATTTTGTCGGTCAGCTTCAACTGCAGCCACAAATTCTCCTCCAGCAACACACGACTCAAGCGCAGCCGCACCCACTCCAGCCGCAGCTGCTAGCTGCGGTACAAGCACAGCATGGGACGCCGATTCTCCAGCCGCGCGTGCGGCAAAATACCCATCAGTAAACGTCCAGAACGCCTCGGTACCGGCGATATGAGCCACACACTCAGACGCGATAGCGACGAATTCAGCTTGGGGATGGATTTGTGCGATTGGTGAGTGCCGGTAGACCCAAGCCACGTCATCAGTAGTAGCAATCACTTGATTCATTGTGTCATGGAACCGACCGCAGAACACGCAGTCAAAATCCGAGTATTCGACGATGGTAATAGCTGCGTCCGCTGGACCTTTACGGTGATCATCAGGCGTCACGGCCGCTACTTGGTCAGTGCGGTCCACCTCCTGGGGCACTGCCGTCGGTTGCCCGGCAAGTGGTGCGACAGTTGATCCGCCACTCATATACAAACCAATCCCGATAGCTACTCCAGCCACCACAATCGAAGCGGGGACGAGTAAATCCTTCCAAATTGGTTGCGCCGCTGCGACGTAGACTGGCTGGGTTGGTTGTTCGTTCATATTTGTATGCAAATTTATAGTCTCTAGTATACCCTTGGCGAGCGACGAGTCCAAATCACTTATCGACCACCCGCTAACCGCCGCCGGTTAGCGGCGGCAGTAGCCTGCGCCGTGCGTTTTTTGGTGTGTTCGGTGTAGCGACTCTTACTGCCACTTTTGTCCTGCAGCCAGGCGCGCTCGCGGTGTAGTTTATAGTAATTATCCAGTGAGCGCGGGTCAAGCGTACCAGCGTCGATAGCGGCCAAAACTGCGCAGCCTGCACTTTTGTCATGATCACAATTACTAAACCGACAGGCAGTAGCGAGCATCTCGACGTGGCTGATCAGCTGGTCATCTTCGAGTGATTCGTTATCAGCCAGACTAAGTTCCCGCATCCCTGGCGTGTCAATCAGATATCCACCGGTAGGGAGCGCGAACAACTGTCGGGTAGTGGTGGTATGTCGACCTCGACTATCGTTCTCGCGGACGTCTTGTACCGCTTGGTCGGCATTACCCATCAGCCAGTTGGTGATGGTTGATTTGCCAGCGCCAGATGAACCTAGCAGTACCGCCGTAGTGTCGGCCTTGATATGGTCTGTAATGGCAGGCAGACCAGCGCCCGTTGTAGCGGTTGTCACCAGGACGGGGTGTGTGCCAGCTACCGCTGACACCTGTGCCACCTGCTCATCGAGATCAGCCGCCGCGTCGGCTTTGTTGAGAATAACCACCGGAGCAATCCCGCTCTGGAGCGCCAACGCCAAATACCGCTCCAGCCGACTAATGTTAAAGTCTCCATCGAACCCCATCACGATACACATGAGATTGACGTTGGTCACCAAGATTTGCGGCTGCAAGGTTTCTTGGTCCAGACGTTCGATAGTGCTCGTACGGGGCAGGATTTCTTCAACCACCGCTTGGGTGTCGTCTATGAGCGATACCATGACCCAATCCCCAACTTTGGGGTACGCTCCACTCTCATGGAACTCACCGCGCACGGTCGCAAGCAACGTGCGCTCGGGCAGAGCGACCGTTATATGTACCCGCTGTACTTCTATCACGCGACCTTTGTACATACCTTATAGACCGCGTTTATGTTTCCAGTACGGGGCCGAACCGATTAGCAACGTATGGAACCGCGCGACGAATTCGTTCGCTCCTTCAGCGTACATTTTATCAAAATACCGCTTGCGAAAGTCGTGAATATCGTCTTTGCTATACACCAAAGCACCGGCTTGAAAGCAGAAATTGCAATACTCGGCGCGCTCCCGCTCGGAGTGTTCACCTTCAAGTAGCGTCAGGCACATGTGACAGGTGTCTTTCATTCCCCTACTATACCAAATTTTCACCGCTCGGGCAGCCCCGGTCTGCGTCTGGTATACTGTCACCCACTACAAATAAGCAAATTGATTATGGCCATGTACGAAGGAAATTGGAAGTGTAGCGGGTGTGGCGGCGCAATTACGCAGCTCCCCTTTCAGCCCCGTAGTGAAAGCGGACTCACCTGTCGCGACTGCTACGGCAAAAGCAAAGACACCGAGACAGCCGAGCAACCAGTCCCCGAGATGCAGACTGCCAGTGAAGCGCCGCCGATGGACGGCGCCCCAGACTTTGACGAATACGGCTCATCATCCGAACCAATGCCAGACGACGGCGCGTTTGCCGGACTCGAGGCATCCGCCCCAGCTAGCAGCACACCGTCAAGCGGTGGCGCAGACAAACCTAAAACTGCTGGCAACTGGAGTTGCGCTGGCTGCGGCAACGCCATCACATCCCTCCCGTTTGTACCCCGAACCACCAACAACCTCAAGTGCCTCGACTGTTTCAAAGCCAGCAAGGCCTAGAACTCACAAAACCAAAAAAAGTAATCCAACACCAAAAAAGACACCAAAATACTCCAATCGATTGGAGTATTTTAGTAAATTTTGCCTCAGCAGGGCCTAGGCTGATTTTGCAGCAGCCAGCATCTGTCCGCCACCGCGTGTCGAACAAGGCGCTATGCACACCACTTTGGTTGACGTTACTCTCCATAACCCGTATTGTCTGCGTTCCGCTTAAGCGGAGCTAGCCAAAATAGAAGGTACAAGAACAAATGTCGTCTGATCTTTCGAGCAGTTTGAGCGCTCACACCACGAAGCAAGCGAACCCTGGTCAAACCACCCTGTGGCAAACCATTCGCCAGTTTGCCACCAACACAAGCGGACTTTACCGGGCGATGCTCCCACCCAAACGGGTCCTCGACCCGGCGGCAGAACTAAGGGCCTGCATCTCGGCCACTTGCAACCAGTGTGCCGACGCCAGTTGTCATAACTGTAAACGTCGGTTCCAAGATGTCTGGCGAGACAAATAGCTCGACTCCAAGATAAACCCAACCAACTGGCCCGGATATAGTCCTGGCCAGTTTTTTCATACCTAGCAAGAAAACAGCGAAAAATCGTTTACATGTAAACGATCAAGCTAATTACTGTACAACCACCCGGTACCAAACCAGACAAAAACCCACATCGCTAACCAAATACTCCAATCGATTGGAGTATTTAAGCAATTTTAGTGACTAAATCACCAAAGATTCCAGGCAACTGCCGTAATTTCCCAGAATCGTAAATAACCTAATCCCGCAGATTACCGGCTAATCTGCGGGATTAGGTTGTTTGTAGGCTGCTTTGGGGGTTAAATGGCTGCCGGACAGGAAATTTCTCTCGTTACACGAGCAGTACACCTTTTGGACAGATTGGTTCACTTCGTTCCCAATCTGACGCAAAAGCTTTTCGAATCCCTGTCCGGGCGAGCAAAATGCAAAGAACCCAAAGCTGGCGCTTTGGGTTCTTGCTTTTGCTGCCGGACAGGGAATTTCTCTCGTTACACGAGCAGTATACCTTTTGGACAGATTGGTTCACTTCGTTCCCAATCTGACGCAAAAGCTTTTCGAATCCCTGTCCGGGCGAGCAAAATGCAAAGAACCCAAAGCTGGCGCTTTGGGTTCTTGCTTTTGCTGCCGGACAGGGATTCGAACCCCGGTGACAGGTACCAGAAACCTGCATCCTACCACTAGATGATCCGGCATGGATCTGTTGTCGTTACTACACTACCTTGCGTCATTTCCCTGGTGGCCCCTATAGTGCCAAATCCTGGGCGAGATGCAAGTCTTCTGTCCGCACCCAGCCGCACAACCCGACCCCGGGACTGACGGTGAATTCGAACATTTGGGTGTTATGCATTTGCTGGAGCCTGATAAACGTCCGCACAGCGCTAACTGGGCTGAATGGTCGGGGGCTGCAAACGTGCGCGAGGAACAGGCTCATAAACACCGCGTGTGACACCACGACCACTACTGAGTCTGACGGCAACTGTTCGATATTGGTTCGAGCCGTTGTAATGCGGGTTCTGATGGCTGCGTATGATTCGCCAGTGCGCACCAGACCCAGGTACCACAATCCATAAAACAACAGCGATTTCCAGTGCCGGTGGGTAAAGCCGGTCAGCCATTGCGGGCGCTTTAACTCAGTCAGGGAGTGGTCGATACTCGGGATCAGGTCAATCTGGTTGGCAATCAAACTAGCGGTTTGCAACGTCCGCACTAGTGGGCTAGCAACCATATGCGTCACGCCAATAGTAGACAATTTTAGCCCAGCCGCCACTGCCTGCTGGCGGCCAGTAATTGACAGTGGGGTGTGTCCTGGCTGGTGGCGCCTAGCCACATTCTCGCCCGTTTGCCCATGGCGTACAAAAATAACTTTCATAGATTACTTTTCAGCCAGTTCCATTATCGCTACCTCTAGTGGCAGCTGTGGGATGGGTGAGCGGTTGACTTGCTCAGTCGCTTGCAAGAACCGTAGTAGTAGGTGTGAGTTGATGTGCGTTGTGCCGCTGGCAATTGTGGTGATGAGCGTGGCAGTGTCGGCGCCAAAGTTAGCCAAGATCAGCTCCTTATTACCTGGCTGGTTACGTACGAGCATGACGGCGCGGATGTGTTCGAGCAGAAGCCGAGCGAATAGTTTCATCTCGACTTGAGACGACACCGCGGTTGCCACTGCCGTCAGCGCCGCGTCGACGTTTTGCTCATGGAGCGCGGTCAGCAAGGCTTGCATGGTGGCTACTTTCGGTGCACCGATAATGGCAGCTACCTCGTCGGCGCTACCGATAGTGTCACCGGAGGCCATGATGACTTTCTGAGTGACCCCGAGTGCATCCCGGAACGAACCATCGGCAGCGACCGCGATCAGGTCAGCGGCGTCAGGGTCAAGGGTGAAACCCTCTTTTTTGGCAACGTCAGTCACGGTGGCAGCCAACACTGCCCTTGATGGTGACCGCATGGTGAACACTTGGCAGCGAGACAGGATTGTGTCGAGTAACTTGTCGACTTCGGTGGTCGCGAGGATAAACACCACATGCGCTGGTGGCTCCTCCAGGGTCTTGAGAAGCGCATTAAACGCTTCTTTGGTCAACATGTGCACCTCGTCGATGATGTAGACTTTTTGTGCTGACTCATATGGCATGGTGTGCAACGCTTCTTTGAGTTCCCGGATGTCGTCAATCCCGCGGTTACTAGCAGCATCTATCTCGTACAGATCCATTGGTTTGGTACCAATTGCCGCCGCGAACAACCGGGCTAGCGTCGTCTTGCCTGTTCCCCGGGTACCAGAGAACAGCAGTGCGTGCGGGATTTCACCTTTTTTGATGGCGCCCTTGAGTACACTGACAATGTGGTCTTGGTCGCGAACTTCACTAAATGATTCGGGTCGGTATTTGCGGTACAGAGCACTGGTGGTAGACATAGTGCGGTTAGTATAACAGAAAGCAAAAAGAGCGGCAGCCATTATGGCTGTCGCTCTTTTTGGATGCTGGTTATTTTTTAGCGGCGGTTTTCTTGACGGCTTTTTTCGGCACAGCTTTAGCTTTGGTGACAGTTTTCTTAACGGTTTTGGATGCTGTCTTTACTTTTGGTTTAGCAATTTTTTCGATTTTCTTCCAGTGGTCTTGCATTTCGGTAGCGAATTCTTTGAGGTCTTTTTTGGTGGCACCTTTGGCGCTCGCATAGGTACCTGCTACAGCAGCAATCACCTCCTCGTACTCTTCAGTCGTCATTTGCTTGGCGTCTTCTAGCTGCTCGAGCACTTCTGCCTTGGCTTTGAGGGCCCAGCTTTTGACCTGCTTGCGGTTCTTACCCGCGTTGTCACTGCCGTAGAGGAAGTACGCGCCGGCGGCTGCGACTGCAGCTGCAGTCAAGCCGACACCCATCCCGATTTTTTGGTTGGTTGGAATGTCTACTTTTTTAGTGGTTTTTACTTTCTTAGTTGCCATAGTACGCAATAATTACATATATAAATTAGTCGTCTTCTCGACTCTGGCGAGTGGCTCGTCGAGCCCCCGCCATGAACCCCATCACTCGCGCAATTATACCACCATTAGCAAATAACTCGCGTGCGTGCGCCATGTCGTCAGCGACTTGTTCGCTTGCTAGTTCGATTCGATCAGCAATCCGGCGGACAGTCCGCACTAGTTTCAGTACCTGATACAAAATCAAACAAATAATAACCGCAAACAGCACAGTTGCGATACTCGTAATCACAAAAAAAATATTGGCGTGCAGGATTTCGTTCATACGTTTATTGTACCAACCTTTTACGTAGCTATGGTTGAGTAGCTAAAAAATTGTGCACAACCTGCTCGATTTCCTCTGGGGTGTTTTGCTCCATTAACTGGGCGCGTAGTTGGGCGGCGCCGGGAAACCCGTTAATGTAGCCTTTGTAGTGTTTTTTCATAATGGCAAAGTTTTTGAAGTGAAGCAGCTCGGCAAATAGTTTGGTGTGTTCAACCAGGACCAAGAGGCGCTCTTCGAGCGAGATGTACTCGACCCCCGCCTCACCAACATTGGCCTCGATCAAATCACCACGATTCACGCCGCTAGTTGGTAGAGCTTTTAATTTGTACGGGAGTCGTTTGGTCGGGTGGAAGAACCACGGGTTGCCAAACAGCGCCCGGCCAAACATCACCCCCTCGGCACCCGAGGCGGCGGCTTTGGCGTGACCGTCTTCGATTGACGTTGCGTCACCGTTGCCGATAATCAATGTCTCGCTACCAAGCGCATTACGCAGCTCGACCACCTGCGCGAGGCGGTCCCATTTGGCCGGCACCTTACTCATTTCTTTACGGGTGCGAGCATGGATGGTGAGGACGGCCGGTGCTTCGGCCAAGATTTCTGGGACCCAGGTTTCGATTTCGTCCCGGTTGTACCCCAGACGGGTTTTGACTGACACCGGAAGTGCTCCTGCGCCGCGTTTAGCCGCCTGGATGACCGCTCGAGCGTGAGCGGGGTTTTTGATCATCGCTGCACCGCAGCCTTGCTTCTCAATGGTTGCCGACGGACACCCCATGTTGAGATCAACACCATCAAACCCCAGCTCAGCCGCCAGCCGCGCGCCGGCTTCCATGTATTCTGGGTTACTCGAGAACAGCTGGGCGACAATCGGACGCTCTTCCTCGACGTAGATCAAGTCCGCCATCAGTTTGACTCGACCCTCAGGCGTTGCGCGCATCAGTCCATCAGCCGCGACGAATTCCGTCCACATCACGTCGGGACCGCCAATCGTCCCATCCGTCCGAGTATGAGCCGAGTACTTGGCAATCATCCGCCGAAACGGCGCATCAGTGACATCAGCCATCGGCGCGACGCACATCATCGGTTTGGGCATCTGTTGCCAAAAATTCATAGTTGTGGCATTGTACCTTCTAGTACAGGTAATGCAACCTGTGTAACTAGGGAGAACTAGATGGAAAATGTTGTCAAGATTGTTTTTTTGCTGATTGCCGGTGGCTGCTTTGCCGCAATCACATGGTTTACATTTATTGATCCTGTGCTGTCGACGAACCAATTTACCGTTATGGTGTGCGCTGCCATAGCGCTTGTTGCGTTCATTATCGGACTGTATGTCTGGTATAAAATTCAGCTGAAAGGCAAAAGTAATTGATTATCGGAATTAATTACCGCTAATCCAAGGCCGCCGCGTCACTCGACGTGGCGGTTTCTATTGCTGGGTTCTCGAGCCTAGCCGCTTCATCTGCACCACCCTCAGCTACAACTGCTGACTCCACCACTGGAACGCCAAATTCACTGACAAACACCTTATTCCCAAACCGCAGATCTATATATACAAAATTATTGGGAACTAGGTGGCGATACTGCTCGGTTGATAAGACCGTCTGCAAGTTGTCAATAGTGTCGACTGGCATGAGTAGCAGTGAGACTTTGAGTTCTCCGCCCCCAGCCAGATACACAAACGCGTCGCGCGCTTGGTCGAGTTCGATGGCTGCCACTGGCCAGTCAGATTGGCCTAGTAGCGTAACCAACTCTCGCAGGAGCGCAAAATCATCGTGCTGCGCAAACCCCTCGCCAGTGGCCACCGGCTGCCCTACCTGGACGTAGCGCACAAACGCTCCACCAGTCAACTGCGGCGCCAGCGCAAAGGCGTAACCATCAGAATCAATAAAGGCACACGTCGTAGTCGACGTGGCGTCACACCACAGAGCCACTGGTTTATATTCGGCTAGCGTAATAAATAGTGTCCGACCATCTCGGCTGATCTGGGGATCTTTGACCCGGTCAATTTGGTTTAACGTCGCTAGGATCTCAGTTTCAGGGTACGTCCACGCGAACCGTCGGGGGACAAACCGCATGTATTCACCCTCGAGCAGTGCAGACACGTCGCTCGCAACCGCACTGTGTGAGATAGTCTCACCGCCACTGACCAATACTTCATCAATCGTCAATACACTGATTCGCGTCCCATGCCACACTCCATACAACAAGCAACCAATCAGCGTGAACACCCCCAGTCCAATCGAGATATTTTTGAGTAGTTGCTTGGTCTCTGGTCGCATGTGGCGATTATAGCAGACCGACTACCCAATCTGGTCTTTGCCAAAGAAAGGCCGCAATACTTCGGGGATTTTGATCGTGCCGTCTGACTGTTGAAAGTTCTCTACTAATGACACCAAGATGCGCGGTGTCGGGATAGCGGTACAGTTGAGTGAGTGGGCGTAGCGCAGCTTGCCGTCAGCGTCTTTGTAGCGGATGTTGAACCGGCGGGTTTGGAAATCATGGAAATACGACGCGGAACTGATCTCACGGTACTTCTCTTCGCCTGGCACCCAGAGTTCTATATCGTATTTCTTGACCTGTCCTTGGCCGAGGTCACCACCACAGTTGAGCACGGTGTGGTATGGGATACCGAGCGACTCGATAAACTCCTCGGTGTTGCGGTTGGTTTCTTCGTGCAGCTCGACACTGCGTTGGTGTGACGCTTCACACAGCACGACTTGTTCTAGTTTGTAGAACTCGTGCACGCGGATGAGGCCTTTGGTATCTTTGCCATGACTGCCGGCTTCGCGGCGGTAACACGGCGAAAACCCGAGGAACCGAACGGGAAAAATACTCTCATCCAGCACTTCGTCGGAGTAGTACCCCATGATTGATACTTCACTGGTACCGATGAGATAATCCTCGTCCTGAGTATGGTACACATCGTCGGCCTCGTTAGGTAAGTGCCCCGTACCATACAGATTGGCTTTGCGGACGATGGTCGGTGGGATCATCGGGATGAAGCCTTTCTCAGCGAAAAACTGGTTGGCATAGTTCCAAATCGCCCACGATAGTTTAGCCCCATCTCCGAGCAAGTAGTACCCACGAAACCCGTGCACCTTGGCGCCACGCTCAAAGTCAACCATGTTGTGTTTGAGCATAAGTGCAACGTGATCTTGCGGCGCAAAATCAAACGTTGGTTTGTCGCCCCAGACACTGACTTCGAGATTGTCGGCGTCAGTCATACCGTCTGGCACGGTCATATCTGGCACCTGTGGTACTTGCAACATCAACGCCTGCCATTCCCGCATGATGCCTTTGAGCTGCTCTTCGTCTTTTTGGATGGAGGCTTTGAGGGTAGTCATTTCTCGCAGCAGCGCATTGCGCTCACGGTCATCGCTGGTTTGCGCTATCTGTGGCCCGACGCGGTTTTGCTCGGCTTTTTTCTCTTCCATGGTTTGCAATAACGCCCGCCTAGAATCATCAACGGTGATGAGTCGATCCAGGTCAATAGTGATTCGTTTTTTGGTAGCCGCGTGTTTAACGATGTCCAGGTTTTCCCTGATGAATTTTATATCAAGCATAATGTCAAAGTATACATGAAATCGGCCGTGTTAAAATACCTGCATGTCCTTTCCTATCCACGAGCTACCAGCGAGCGAATTCCCCAGCCGCCTGCACGAGATCCCACAGCCGCCCAAGCAGCTGAACTATCGGGGTGTGTTGCCGGGAAATGAGCTGAAACTACTGACCGTCGTTGGCAGCCGCAAATACACCAGCTACGGCAAACAGTGTGTGGATCACCTAATAGGTGGCCTCCGTGGCTACCGCGTCGGGATTGTGTCGGGGCTAGCGCTGGGGATTGATAGTTTGGCGCACGAAGCTGCACTGGCCAATAATTTGTATACCCTCGCGATCCCTGGCAGCGGCCTGGACGACAGCGTGCTGTACCCCGCCACCCACAAACCACTGGCCCGCAAGATCCTCGAGGCTGAGGGCGGCCTCTTGTCAGAATTTGACCCTACCCTCAAGGCCGCCGACTGGACCTTTCCCCAGCGTAACCGACTAGTTGCTGGCATTAGCCAAGCCACACTCCTCATCGAAGCCGCGGAGAAAAGTGGTACCTTAATCACCGCCCGGATGACTACCGACTATAATCGTGAACTACTCGTCGTGCCAGGCAGTATTTTCTCCCGCCAGCACGATGGCATCCACCAGTTCTTAAAGTTGGGCGCCACCCCCGTCACCTGCGCCGCCGACATCCTCGATGTGCTCAACATCGACACTAGTACAGAACCCAAAACCCTCCCGTTACCCAACGTCACCCCAGAGGAAGCCACCGTCCTGGCGGCCCTCAACGAACCCCTGCGCCGCGACGAGCTGATCCGTAAACTAAACCTAGACACCGCCACAGCCACCCAGCTCCTGATGATGATGGAGTTAGGCGGTCTGGTAGTGCAAGACGCAGGGATGTACCGCGTAGCGCGGTAACTAATTTGACAAATTGTATCTATGCTAGTATTCATTTAATAAAATTTATTAGTGTAATGTAACTTGTGTGACATACTGATGTCCCCGTTCCAGCGATTCTCCCTTGATAGGTCGAATCGGTAACTAAATTCAGAATAGTCGTTACACTCCTTTCTTCATTTAATATGTCAAAACAAACCCTTGTTATCGTTGAGTCACCAGCCAAAGCTAAGACGATTGAAAAATATCTTGGTCCTGGCTACCGTGTGATGTCCAGTATTGGGCATGTTCGTGATTTGCCAAAGACCAACAAAGACGCGGTTGATGTCGAGGCCGGGTTTGTGCCGCGGTACATTGTGAGCCCAGGCAAAGCCAAAGTGATCGAGAGTTTGCAAAATGCCTCAGCTAAATCTGACGAAGTGCTGCTGGCGTCCGACCCCGACCGCGAGGGTGAGGCGATTGCCTGGCACGTGGCTGAATTGCTCAAAGAAACCAAACCAGGGGTGGTGCTCAAACGCGTGGCGTTTAACGAGATCACCGAAGAAGCGGTGCAAGCGGCAATCAAGCAGCCACGCCAGATTGACATGAACCTGAAAGAAGCTCAGGAAGCACGGCGCGTGCTCGACCGCCTCGTCGGGTACGACTTGTCCGGTTTGATCTGGAAAAAAGTGCGGTACGGTTTGTCAGCCGGCCGAGTGCAGTCCCCCGCCCTGCGGATCGTGATGGAGCGCGAGCGGGAGATCCGGAAGTTTATCCCGGAGGATTATTTTGTGTTAACCGCCAACCTTAAGGCCGGCAAACTCGCTATTCCCTTTACCTGTGTCGAAGAACCAGGTGAGCAGAAGGAAGCCGATCGGATTAAGCAGGTTGGTGAAAAGCACGACTGGGTGATCACAAAACTCAAAGAGTCCGAGGCAAAGCGCAGCCCAAAACCACCGTTTACCACCTCGACCCTCCAGCAGACCGCGTCAACCAGGCTCGGATTCTCACCCTCACGCACGATGGGGGCGGCGCAAAAACTATACGAAGGTGGACACATCACCTACATGCGAACCGACAGCACCAGCCTGTCGAGCCAAGCCCAAGGGCAGATTGTGGCTTACGTGAAAAAAGTGTATGGTGCCAGCTACCTCACTCCGCGGGCGTATAAAAGCAAAAGCAAGAACGCCCAAGAGGCCCATGAAGCAGTCCGACCGTCTAATTTTAATAAGCTGAGTGCTGGTGCCACTGGTGACCAAAAAGCCCTATACGAGCTGATCTGGCAGCGCACCACAGCGTCGCAGATGGCAAACGCAACCCTCAAGCGCACCAAACTATCGACCAACGTCACGGGTGCCAGTGAGACCATCCCTGACTTTGCCGTCAACGGTTCGCGAGTGGTGTTCCCCGGCTGGCTAAAAGCCGATCCGCGCGCCCGCGGTGAGGATACCGAAGTCCCCAAGCTAGCCGAAGGTGACACTCTCAAGTGTGTCAGTGTCGATATTGAAGCCAAACAAACCCAACCAATGGGGCGCTACAGTGAGGCTGGATTGATCAAGGAACTAGAGAAACGCGGCATCGGCCGACCGTCTACCTTTGCCAGTATTATGAATACGATAGTAGCTCGTGGGTACGTGGAGAAAGAAGGCCGCACCCTGATTCCGACTGATACGGGTGACGTAGTATCGTCGTTCCTGGAGGAGCACTTTATGGATTACATTGGTGACGATTTTACCTCCGCCATGGAAGACCAGCTCGATGATATCGCGAACGGCGAACGTGAGTACGTCAAAACTCTGACCGATTTCTACACCCCATTCCAGCAGGCCGTTGCGGCCAAAGAAGACGTCGCCAAACTCACCACCCTAGGAGCCGGACCCAAAGAGTTCCCCTGCCCAGACTGTCAGGCGACCATGGATAAAAAATTAGGTAAGAACGGTACGTTCTTATCATGTTCGCGCTTTCCTGACTGTACTGGAGCCAGACTGATTGACGGCATCATCCCTAAACCAGACGCCCCGATTGGTATCCACCCCGAGACTGGTGATCCAGTGTTTGTCATAACTGGTAAATTTGGCCCTTACGTGCAACTCGGTGAAATCCCTGAGAAAGTCAAAGGCAAGAAGCAAGAGAAACCCCGCCGTGCGAGTCTACCACCAACCGTCAAAGCCGATGAAGTGACCCTCGACGAAGCCGTCCGCTACCTACTACTCCCCCGCGAGCTCGGCGACCATCCGACCACTGGCGAGCCTATCATGGCCAACACCGGCCAATATGGACCATACATCGCCCACGCTGGTGACTTCCGGTCGCTCAAAGACCCCAAGGTCGACAATCCCTACGACATCACCCACGACCGCGCGATTGAAATCCTGTCTGCGCCCAAACAAACCCGCAAAGGAGAATCGCTCTGCAAAGAACTGGGACTCAATCCCAAAACTAAAAAGTTGGTTAATGTGTTTGAAAGCAAATCAGGCCGCTACCTGCGCAAAGGCTTCAAACGAATCAGCATTCCCGAAGACATCAAGACCAAAGACATCACCCTAGACCTCGCGATAGAACTACTCAAGCAACGATAGTATATATAAGAGAAACGTTTAAACCGCCTGTGATAGGCGGTTTCTGAAAGAACATTCTGATAGTCGCGCGGGCACCTAAATGCCCAACGCCTGTTTTCTGCCTGCCTCAGGCTAGCCTGGTGACCTCTCTCGCATCACCTCTACCATCGGCAGAAACGGGGTGGGGCTTTCCCGTAGTTTACGTCCCACTTGGCTTGGTGCGCATCGAGCTGGGTCGAGGCCACGCAGATAATCCTGCTGAGCTGCAGGCGTTGGGAACAAGACTTGCCCGTCATGTACAGTAAGAAACACAGGTGACGACATTTCAGCAGCGCGTTTAGTGGCTGTTTGAGCCATTTTTATTTCCTCATGTTACAGTGCAGTATCGCCACCTGTAATGGCGATACTGCACTGTAACAAACGTTGAAAATATATGCAACATAAACCGGTGACTTGTCAATAAATTGATTCCCCTGTAGCATAGACCTATGTACACCGCTAAAGAAATGCTCAGCAAACTCAACAGCCAGAGCCCGTCTGACCGTGAATTGGTGACTCGAGCGTATGACTACGCCGCCAAAGCTCACGACGGACACACCCGCTACTCCGGTGAACCGTATATGACCCACCTCGCGGCTGTTGCATACAGCCTGGCCAGCGATGGGTATGGACCAAAGACAATCTCTGCCGGCCTCCTACATGACACCGTCGAGGATACTCAAGTTACCTCAGAAGACATCGCCAGGGAGTTTGGGGATGAGATTCTTTTCCTCGTTGAAGGTGTGACCAAACTTTCATCAGTACGCTACCGTGGCACTGATCGTCACAACGAATCACTCCGAAAACTGTTTGTCGCAACCAGCCAAGACATTCGCGTACTCATCATCAAACTCAACGACCGCCTACACAACATGGGTACGCTCGAACACGTCAAACCAGAAAAGCAGCTGCGCATCGCGCGCGAGACCCTCGAAATTTATGTCCCCATCGCTCACCGCCTCGGGATGCGAAAAATCCGTAAGGAGCTAGAGGACCTCGCGTTCCCGTACGTGTATCCAGAAGAGGCCAAGCGCGTCCGTGCAATTCTTGCGGGCAAATACGGCAAAGCCGAAGTTGCCCTCGAGAAAGAGCGCAAGATATTGCAAAAAAGGTTGGCCGAGGTCGGCGTCATCAATTTTCATACCGCCTACCGCGTCAAGGGACTGTACAGCATGTACCATAAACTCAAACGTAAAGACTGGGAAGACACGGCCATACTGGACCTGCTCGCCATGCGAGTAACAGTGCCGGCGTTAGAGGACTGCTACCGAGTACTCGGCATCGTGCACGAGTTGTGGCGCCCACTCCCCAAACGCATGAAAGACTACATCGCCTTTCCCAAACCAAACGGCTACCAGTCACTCCACACCACCGTCACCACCCAAAACGGCGTCATTCTCGAGATCCAAATCCGAACCGAGCAGATGGACCGCGAAGCTGAATACGGTGTCGCCTCGCACATTATCTACAAACACAAACTAATCGGTGATAAGCCATCAAGAAACGAAGAGGGTACCTTTTCGAGGCTGATTCCGCGGCTATTCCGGCCGTTTAGTAGTACCCAAACCCTAGCGACAGCCCCCGTAGACAAAACGGCTGCTGTCCCGAATGGGAACAAAATTCCCGGCTGGATATCACAAATCGGTCAGACATACACCGAGGCAGACACCAGCACGTCGCAATTCATCGAGGACGCTGAGACAGATTTCTTCAAAGACCGAATTTTTGTGTTTACCCCCACTGGTGACGTGGTTGATCTGCCGGTTGGTGCAACGCCGATTGACTTTGCGTTCGCTATTCACTCGGACGTCGGCGAGAAAATGGCATCAGCCAAAGTAAATCGTAAAATGGCTCAGCTCGACACCGAGCTATATAACGGTGACAGTGTCGCAATCGAAACCCGCAAGTCAGCCCACCCAACTGAGAAATGGTTACAAGCAGCTAAAACATCCATCGCCAAGCGAAAAATCCGCATCTGGCTTGAACGTAACAAAGAAGGATTTAGATAGAAAAATTACGGATTGAGTAGATGTCTTCCTCTGCCTCGACTGGTTTTGGTGTGGATGTGGGTGTTTCAGCGGCGGGAATTACGGCTGGCGCAGCTGGCGGGGTTGGGGTTGGATCAGGCGCGGATTGCTGCTCTGGTGCTGCTACCGGCCCACTGACTGACGGCTCGAAAGTTGGCTGATGAGCTGGAGCGGGTCGACTGAACCCAAACGACGTGTGCGCCGCTAGTTTGGCGAGCAGGCCCGGATCAGCCTGGGGAGTTACAGTTGGTATTGGTAACGCAACTGCAGCTATAGGTGGTTGCACTACTGGAGCTGAGACGATAGGGTCACTCGGATACTCCGCTACTGTAATTGCCGGAGCTGGTTCAACCACCACTTGTGGTACTAGTGATACCGGTTTGTAAATTTGCGATGCTGGTTCAGGTGCCGGGAGGACCACTGGGGTCACTTGGCTGATTGGGTTAGTTGGACTAGTAGAGTAGGTTGGGTTGTTGGTTGGTTGTTCGAGGACAACCTGGAGCGGTGTGGTTGCTGCGACAGCTGCCATAGCGCTCACTGGTGACTGTGGTTCTCGTCCACCAGCCTCCGCCTGCATCCGTTTGAGGATGACGGACAAGTCATCCTCAGAGAAATAATCAATAGTTAGCTTGCCCCCAAATTCAGTTTTTTGAATCTGCACGCGAGTACCAAGCGTTTCAGTAAATGATTTTTCAAACTCAAGCAGGTTGTCACCAATATCGTGAGCGTTTGGTTTACGCACTTTATCAACCGCAATTTTGCGCACGATTCGCTCCACTTCACGCACGGACATTTTCTTGAGTAGGATCTCGCGGAAAATGGTTTCTTGCTCCTCTTTGCGGTCAGTTAGCATCAATAGCGTTCGGGCGTGACCTTCTCCCAGTTCACCGCGCTGCAGGGCAATCCGCATGTGTTCAGGCAAGCCTAGTAGTCGGATTGAGTTCGAGACGTACTCGCGACTCCGGCCGACTTTCTGTGCCACTTGGGTGTGGGACATGGCAAACTGTTCCGCCAGCTGCTGGAACGCGAGCGCACGGTCAACCGCATTGAGGTCCTCACGTTGGAGATTCTCGATGATGGCGAGTTCGAGTTTTTCTTGTTCACTCTGCTCACCTTCGCGGATGATAACCGGCACTTGTGGTACCAGGGCCAATCGACTCGCCCGCAGTCGGCGCTCACCAGCAATCAGCTCGTAGCGAGTATAAAATGTCCCATCCTCGTTTTGGACCTCGGAGCGCGTGACCGTCAACGGCTGCAACACTCCGTACATCCGAATAGACTCCGAGAGTTCTTGGAGTTTAGCCTGGTCGAATTCCCGCCTTGGTTGAAACGGGTTTGGAACCACTTTATCTGTATCTACCCAGAATATTGAGTCACCTTGAAAAGCCATATAGTATTACCTCAAAGACGATTAATCCTTGTGACTTGCAGTATACCACGACCAGTTTAGAGCGGTTGTGTATAACCACCCGAACTGCTAAACTCTTTGTCAATACACGTTTGTGTGTAGAGTGCCGCGGTGGCGGAATCGGTAGACGCGATGGATTCAAAACCCATTATCTCACGATGTGCGGGTTCAAGTCCCGCCCGCGGCACTTTGTACGGAAACAAGTGATATAGTCTGATTAGTGTCAAAAAAGATACATGAAGCATTTATAGTCGGAGTAGCCCTCACAGACGGTAACGTATCCAACCCAAACGGCCGAGCAATCCGACTGCGCATTACCTGTGATTCTGCCTATCCAAACATAATAAAAGAAATCTGCGAAGCCTTGTGTGCTTTGTTTCCACAAAATAAAGTTTCACTGGTGCAACGCAAAGACAATTGCGTAGACGTGAGTGTGTACTCAAATAAATTAGCATCTAATATCTGAGGCCTTTCTGTTGGCTGATTTCCCTGCTACACTCATTTTTACATGGCACCCAAGCCAAAAATCATCGCTATCGTTGGCCCCACAGCCGCTGGTAAGACCTCACTCTCAATTACTATTGCTAAGCACGTCGCTGGCGAGGTTATTTCAGCTGACTCACGGCAGGTGTACCGGGGTATGGATATTGGCTCTGGCAAGGTTACTGCGGCTGAGATGGACGGCGTACAGCATCATCTGCTCGACGTAGCTGACCCGATGGAGATTTACACCGGATCCAGGTTTGTCACCGACGCTACGCGATCGATAGATGACATCCTCAAGCGGGGCCGCTGTCCAATCGTGGCTGGGGGGACATTTTTCTACGTTGATCTGCTGCGCAACAAAATGCAAGCAGCGCCAGTGGAGCCTGACACTACCTACCGCGCCACTCTGGCGCAATACTCAACAGCAGAACTATTCACCCTCCTTGAGGCCGCCGACCCCAGGCGAGCCGCTGGTATCGATGCTCACAACCGACGTCGACTCGAACGTGCACTTGAGATTATCAACACCCTAGGTGTCGTCCCGCAATCAACGCCACAAGCCTCACCGTACAACTGGCTCGTGCTCGGGGTCGACATCAGCCAAGCACAACTGCATGCGAACATCTACAAGCGCATCATTGACCGGATGGAGGCAGGAATGATTGAGGAAGTAGAACGATTACACTACGAAGGAGTATCATGGGACCGCCTCGATGCATTTGGGCTAGAGTATCGATATATAGCAAAATACCTACAAGGCGAACTCACCAAGGACGCCATGATCGAGCAACTCAACACCAAAACCCGCCAGTTCGCCAAACAGCAACTAACCTGGCTCAAGAAAGACCAAGAGATTGTGTGGGTGGATCCAACAGAGACAGTATCTGTGCTAGAAACCGTTGATTCGTTCCTTGGTAGTAAGTAGGTTGCTAATCAACCAAAATTCGACTAGTATAAGTGCGACCAAATCACCTGAGAGTGACTGTCAAAGGGCCTATAGTTTAGCGGTAGAATGCCGGTTTCCAAAACCGTTGGCCGAGGTTCGATTCCTCGTGGGCCCGCAAAAGTAGGAGGAATAAAACGGAGTTTTAGAGGACATACTTTCGAGGCCCTAAGGGAATCGAAAAGCTTTTGAGCTACTTTGGAGCGAAGCGAACCAAAGTAGCCAAAAGGTGTACTGAACATGTAATGTTCGATTCCTCGTGGGCCCGCAGCAGTAAAAAGAACACATCCAAGCAATTGCTTGGATGGGTTCTTTTTAGCAAGTGACTAATGTCACTTGCGGCTGTTGCGGGAGACGGAAGCATATCGCACGGAGCGTAGCGAGTACGATAGCTGAGTCAGGGTCGTGAGCGATAGAAAAATAATGAGCTAGCGAATATATTTTACATCGACTCCTGACCGCTCGATGAAAAAACACTGCATTTGTAATATGTTTTCATATACCCAGGTGGAAATTCAGAACCCTTGACAGAAAACCTAGCTACGCTATTATGTAAGTATCACGAGAAAAAGGGGACCGAACGGTTAATTACCTAAGGCCCCTTTTTCATTTTCCTATCTTCTTTCGAGTATTTGGTTCTGATAAATCAGCTCGATACCATTCGCCGATACTGTTATACAAAGACGAAGCATATCTTTGTTTTGGAAACAACACTTTTTTTAGTTTGTCTTCAGCAATAAGAAAGTCAACCAACTTTTTGTAGTCACCATCGCCAGAAACAAGGACGATTTTATCAAACTTTTCCTGCTTATACATACGTTCCATTATTGAAAAAATGATGTCCGCATCAACATTTCCTTTCTTAGTTCCCTTCATAGCAGAGTTGTGCTCCCAAAACACGAGTATGAAACCGGCAGCTTGGATTTCTTCGTACAGCTTTTCGTACGTAGTTCCATCTTGCGCATAACCCAAGTAGTAATACGCTTTAGTGACGAGATACTTCTTTTCAAGATATATACGAAACCGGGCTAAATCAACCACCCATTTTGGTTCACGCTGAGTTGTTCCCAGATATAAGTTCTGTCCGTCGATGTAAGCAATGTTGTTTGGAGTATCATTCATATCTGTGTACAATACCAAACTTTGCAGCTGAACGGTGCTCATTTTTATATACTCCCACTCCCGACACAGTTCCAAAAGCCACATTTCTTGCCCACTCAAGTAAAATGAAAACTCTCTGAGAATTCTCAGAGAGTTTTCATTTTAGATTACAGCCATCATTAGCAAGAGACGTTTACCTCACCTCTCGTTGCACCCCAATCACAATGAACGTGATTAGACCTTGAATAAAACATTATGAAGCTAGCTCCAGCAGATCGACAAAGGGTTACTACCTCACATCGCTCAGCCCTCCCACCAGAAGAACTAATATCAAGGGCTACGCCTGAACTGTGCCGAGAGCCATTACCGCCACGACTGCATGGTCGAGCAACTGTTCCTTCACGTTGACAATTAGGACACCCATCCCAGAGCTGAGTCTGGCGTGCATCAGAACGATAGGAGCTGGTGAGACTCAAATTGATACCCCGACCTGAGCCTACACGACGCATATTTACATATGCACTCGCCACACTTGCCACGGCTCGATGAGTACTTTCTCCAGGTATAGAAACCATGGACCTTTCATCTACGGCACAGTTTGACCCACCACCTGAAGTAGGTGGTGTTACGGATATTGCTGCTAGCTCACAATCACCAAAAGCGTCAAATATGTAGCCAACTGGGCATCTACCGCCTGCGCTTGGTAGAACTGGGCCAGATAGAAATTCACATGACCCAGATGCATCCATTAAGTAACCGACAGGACATGCGCCATCAGAGCCTGGTGAAACGGTTGCAATATTAACTTCGAACTCTACAGGATCAAACGTCCCCAAATTCCCTGGTTTCACCTCCGACTCTGACTGGGTTGCACACTTTATTTCAGCCCAGGGACCATACCCCTCTATCACACCGTTGTTCCCGATTAACGCCTTCATCAAAGTATCAACAATCAGCCACGCTGACAGGACAATCAATAGGCCAATGATAGCGTTGGTGAATTTGGATTTGGCATCGGTGACGGCGGTCGGGTTGCCACCAGCGGTGACAAGCCCGAACCCAGCGACAACCGCCAAGACCGCAAACAAAACCATAATGACCCCAATGAGCCAGTCAATCAGGGTGTTACCAAGCACTGCGAGGTGGCAGGCGGAGCAAGTGGCACCTTCGCAGATACCGGCAAAAATGCCTTGGGCGGAGGTGGTGTCAGGGAGGAGGGCTAGGGTAATGAGGGTGAGACTAAAGAGGAATTTCATATATCTATTATAACTGACGAGCGACGGCCGGTATTTTTTGAACATAATTACGAGTTTCAATGTACCCAGTATTGGGGGTACAGTCTGTACGGCTTGTGTTGTGACAGCCAGGGCTGTCCCAGACACATTGGTAGCGTGCTAACCCGGGACAATCACTACTTGGCAGCAAGGCTCCGGGGCCACCGTTGTAAGCGGCAAATACCTTTGTTTCGTCGCCACCAAACCTCTGAAATAAATCGTTATATATCTGCACTCCAAGCGCAATGTTGTAATTTGGATCAAGCAGTTGCTGGCGCACCGCCGCTGCACTCAATCCGCGCAATGCTGGATCATACTGAGCAGCTGTTGCCGGCATAATTTGCATACACCCCAGCGCTCCGGCTGGACTAACGAGATTGCGGCAACCTCCGGACTCTACACGCATTAAAGCTTGCATGTTTCGTATTTGTGTTGAGTCAAGACCAGCTCGCGCTCCGGCGGCTGCAATGGTCGCATCGGCATCACCTGCCGACAAATTGGCTAATCCTCTAAGAATAGTTGGATCGATAGCGGCGCCAGTATTATACGCCGTACCTCTTGAACTATCAGAAGTGGGAAATCCAACAAATGGTCGCTCAAACTGAACCTGCTCAAATGTCCCCAAATCCCCTTCTTTTGTCGTCGAAGTTGGCTGGTCGATACAGGCAATCTGGTTCCAAGGGCCAGCGGCTACTGACCCTCCTCCAAGGAGAGTTTTCATCATCAGGTCAATCAATAACCACGCTGCCAGCACGATAGCAAACCCAATAGCGACGTTGGTGATCATGTTTTTTGCGTCCTGCATCACACTTGGATTGCCGTTGGCGGTCACCAGTCGAAACCCAGCGATGACAAACATAATCGCGGCTGCAATACTGAGAATCCCTACCAACCAAGCGGTGACGCCGTTGACCAGCTGCACGGTGTGGCACATCTGACAAGCATCCTGACCATCACGGCCACACGGCACCAGTCCATCCGCGTAGGCAAACACCGGCAATTGCAACAGCAGGGCTAAGATTGAAAAGTACATCTGCCGCAAATTCATTACCCTAATCCTAGCACAGCCAGACTTGGTATATTGTCCAGGCTGTGGTATTTTACTCGCACCCTAAAACATATGTTGCGGGGACCAAAAACAGAACCCATGCGTCGGTACCGAAGCGGTCAAACGGGGCAGACTGTAAATCTGCTGGCTCAGCCTTCACAAGTTCGAATCTTGTCCGGCGCACAAAATCACAACACCTTAAGCGAGAGCTTGAGGTGTTGTTGCATTTTGCCGTCGAACAAGATTCGAAGAGCTTTTGCGTCAGATTGGGAGCGAAAGCGAACCAATCTGTCCAAAAGGTGTACTGAACTCGTAGAGTTCGAATCCTGTTCGGCGCACATTTGAAGATACCCCCCCCTATATTGCAAGGGGGGTGTCATATTAGATTGAGTTGGAGAGTTTCAAACCAATTATGTTGTTTTTATTACTTTCGTTAAATGAAAAAATGTAAAAAGAAAACTGACTAACTCTATACCAAATTGGCTTCTTACAAAGAGACTAATAATCTCATGGTACAATTCAAACATATATACATATGAAAATAGAACAAAAAATTTGGACTGAGAAGGATGGTTGGGAGCTATTTAAAAGTACTCTCGAATCTATAGCACCACAACTAGTGCTAGTGTTTGGGGGTCGGAAAGAATTAATGATGGATGATCATCTGACCTCCCTCAAAGACACCTACCCTTCAGCAGATATTCTCATGTGTTCAACTGCAGGCGAAATTGCCGACACAGTTGTCCGTGACAACTCACTGTCTGTGTGTGCGATTCACTTTGAAAAAACAAAGATTTCAATTGCTGAGGGGGAAATTAAAGATGGAGATGCAGGAGAAAATATTGGGACTGACTTAGTCAAAACCCTAGCCACTGAAAACTTGCAACACGTCATGGTGTTTTCCGATGGTCTAAAAGTCAATGGTACCAGCCTGGTTAAGGGAATTTTAGAACATCTGCCAGACTCTGTTTCAGTAACCGGTGGTTTAGTAGGGGATGGGGCAGATTTTGGCGAAACAGTTATCGGACTTAATGGTACCCCGAAATCTGGAAAAGTTGTACTTATCGGTTTTTATGGCACTGACATAAAAATTGGCTATGGCTCACTAGGTGGCTGGGACTCTTTTGGACCACTTAGAACCATCACCAAGTCAGACCAAAACGTACTTTATGAACTCGATGGTAAACCAGCCTTAGAACTATACAAAAAATATTTGGGTGACCAAGCCAAAAATTTACCTAGTTCTGGCTTATTGTTTCCCTTAAATCTACATCTGGATGATAAGAAGAACGGTGTAAAAGTGGTTCGAACTCTTTTGGCTGTGAATGAAGAGGACCAGAGTATGACATTTGCCGGAGATTTGCCAACCGGTAAAAAAGTTAACTTAATGAAAGCTAACTTTGATAGGCTAGTAGAAGGCGCTTCAGGGGCGGCTGACATGTCAAAACAGTCATTAGAAAACAGTGTCCCAGAGTTAGCGATTCTGATTAGCTGTATTGGAAGAAAATTAGTACTAAAAGGAAGAATTGAAGAAGAGACAGAGGCAGTCAAAAAATCTCTTGGTGGTGAAGAGGCGACTTTCCTGACTGGGTTCTATTCATACGGAGAAATCTCACCAGTAACTGCTACGGAAAAGCAATGCCAACTTCACAATCAAACAATGACTATAACAACCTTTAAAGAAGACTAGTAACAATATGGACAAAACGCTTGAACGGCAGCTAATACGGCTATTTGGATCGCTTGAAAAAGTACCGCCTGAATTATCTGAACTAGTTGAGATTGTAAATCAATCATATATTGATTTTCAGAATGAATATAAATTAGTTGAACGTTCACTTGAGATTAGCTCCGAAGAACTTACAGAACTAAACCAACACTTACAAGAAGAATCTGAGATAATTGAAAAAACTGTTAAAACTAGAACAAAAGAATTAAATTTGGAGAAGGTTAAACTCTCAAAAATTGCTGAAAACATGAGTACTGGTGCTATGCTGATTGATAAATTTGGCAAAGTTATCTTTCTCAATCAACCAGCTAGACAATTTATAAATTTCCACGAAGACCACTACAATGGTTCTTTGGAGAAACTATACAGCACTTTTTCTGACTATCCGATTAGTGAATATGTTAAACAATGTATCCATAATGTCTCACTGGAAATCGACAATATTGAAATCAATGAGTCATTCTTTCACATTCTGTTTCAAGGTATGTCTGGCGAAGATGGTGCAGCTGGACTGCTGGTTTGGATAAACGATGTTACCCAGGAAAAAATCTTAGAACGATCAAAAACTGAGCTGGTAGCAGTTGCCTCGCACCAACTACGTACACCGCTTACTGTAACTAAGGGAAATACGGAGATCTTACTTGACGAATCATATGGACCTTTAAATGAAGAACAACGTAACATTATCGAGCAGACCCACGAATCAAATGAAAATATGATCGGCTTAGTAAATCAGATGCTCGATATTACCAAGATTGAACAAGGTGAGTTTTCTTTCCAACTGTTAGATGTTTGTGTCACGGATGTACTTGAGCGTGTTATTAAAGAAATGACCCCACACGCTATAGAAAAGAATATAGTGATAGAATATAATCCACCAGACTCTGTCACACCAAACATAAAAGCCGAGGAAACCAGACTGTATCAAGTTTTCCAAAATTTAATTGATAATGCGATTAAGTACTCTCAAACCGCTAAAAAACAATCGGTAATCTTTATTTCCATTAAATCAACCAAAAATAAGTTGCGTATAAGTGTTAGAGACGAAGGTATTGGCATACCAATTAAAGATCAGAGTCATCTTTTTAGTCGTTTCTACCGAGCTTCAAATGCTGAAATGTCATTTATAGACGGAACCGGTCTGGGACTATACATCGTTCAGTCAATAGTGAGATCATTTAATGGTGAGATCAACTTCACATCAGAGGAAAATAAAGGCACAATATTTACAGTTGAATTGCCTATTATAAAAGATAACTAGAAAAAATTAATATGAAATTAGAAGGAAAAAAACTATTGTTAGTAGAAGACGACAATTTTATTAGTGACATGTTAATTAGAAAATTACAAGCTGAAGGAGCAATCTGTAGCCGAGCAGTAAATGGTAAGGACGGTCTAGCAAAACTTAAAAAATCTGAATTTGACTTTGACATTATTATCACAGACGTGATGATGAGTACTATGGATGGCTATGAAATGGTGCAAACTATCAACAAAATTGATGAGGCTAAAAACATTCCCATTGTAGTTCTTACAAATCGCTTTAGCTTAAATTCTGAAAACTATAAAATTGCTGAACTCAACGTCGCCGGTTTTTTTATTAAATCAGAGACTGATTTATCGGTTTTAATTGATAAACTGACAAAAGTTATACAAAAAGCAAACAATCAACCGAAAGTAGAAGCAAACCAAACTACTCCCCCACCAGATTCGCAAACAACGACTGAGGATCAGACCTTACAGTGACATCAAAAAGCTATCGCTTATTTGCATAAAGCTTATCTGCAAGAATTTTTACTGCTCACTACCCTTAACTCTTTTTGTCCATAAATCAACCACAAACTGCTCATCATACTTCGGGTACACTGTCTGAACTTTGCATGAGATTTAATTATAAAAAGTTATAAAAGCCTCCAATACCTAAGAAGTTGAAAAGCTTATAACCATATTCTACTGTACGAATGTGGGTATTTGTAACGAGTGAAATACCAATAAATATCACAAACACTCTTCACTCTCTATAATACTGGTTCTAACCTCTTGCATCCCAGTGTACAACTATGGAAAAGCACCGTTTGGTGTTTTTTCTTTTGCTATACTAGCCTCAATGGAAGAAACCGAACAACAACAGCGGGAGCGTCTGATTACAGTCCTAGGGTCGCTCGAAGACCTCACGCAGAAACAAGTCTCCATCAAGTTTATTTTCCTGCGCGGGATTGTCTATGGCCTAGGGACCGTTATCGGAGCCACCCTACTCATCTCTGTCGTATCATTTGCTTTTGTACAGCTGTTTGGCGTAGACGTCATAGATACTGACGTGTTGCAAAACTTTTAGGAACTAGTACTGGAATAACGAGACAAAAAACCAGTTGATTCGCTAGAATCAACTGGTTTTTCTTTATGCTGCCACCGCTTCTTGCTTCTTTTTAAGAGGTGACTTGATGGGTGGCTTTTTCTTGAGATTAGTCCGGCCTTTTTTCTTGATATCGAATTCAAGCTCATACCCCTGAGTACCCTCTTTACCTTCGGTATTCATCTTGCTTTTTTTCATATTAACTTTGACCGTTCCACCCTGGACCATCCCCTCGCCTACCATGTTGTTGGCTACCGGGGTGAGGATTTTGGACTGGATCAGCCGCCTGAGTGGTCGCGCTCCGTAGCGGGCGTCATAGCCTTCCTTAGCGAGGTAGTCGTAGACGTCTGCAGTCAGAGTTAGTTTGATTTCTTTTTTCTCTAGGCGCGCCATCACGTCTTCAACTTGAATTTTGACAATCTTGCTGATGTCGGCTGGTGTCAGTAGATCAAAAGTAATGATTTCGTCCAGTCGGTTGAGGAATTCCGGGCGGAAGTAGGACTTGAGACTCTCCATCACTTTGTCTTTGGCTTGCACAAACTGCGCAGCGTCGCCGTGATCATCTGCAAATCCAAACGTCGACATCCGATCGATGTGTTCCGCTCCGATGTTGGACGTCATGATGATGACGGTGTTTTTAAAGTTTACCTTGCGCCCCTTGGCGTCAGTCAGGTGGCCAGAGTCGAGCACTTGTAAGAGGATGTTGAACACCTCTGGGTTGGCTTTCTCAATCTCATCAAGAAGAATGACTGAATACGGCCGGCGACGGACCTGTTCGGTTAGTCCTCCGTGGTCATCGTGGCCGACGTACCCAGGCGGTGAGCCGATCATCTTACTAACACTGTGACCCTCCATGTATTCGGACATATCTATCCGCAGCAGTGCCTCGGGGTCGTTAAACATAAATTCTGCCAACGCTTTGGTCAGCTCAGTTTTCCCGACCCCCGTTGGCCCGAGGAACAAGAACGACCCAATTGGACGGTTGGGGTCGCTAATGCCGGCACGGGCGCGTTTGATGGCGTCGGTGACCAGCTGGACGGCGTTGTCTTGACCGATGACTTTTTCTTTGAGCATCTCGTCCATGCGGGCGAGTTTTTTGACTTCAGCTTCGAGCATGCGCGAGACCGGGATGCCAGTCCAGCGCGCTACGACACCAGCGATGTCTTCGGCAGTGACTTCTTCTCGCAACAGTTGCCGGGTGCGTTGCAGTTTCTTGAGGCGGGTTTGTCTGGTAGTCAGGTCTTTTTCTATCCCTGGGATCAGGCCGTAGCGGATTTCCGCGGCACGCGCCAAGTCAGCGTGCGCCTCAGCACTGTCGGCTTCCATCCGTAGTTCTTCAAGTTGTTTTTTGAAGCCACCAATCTCATCAAGCGCTTCTCGTTCGTTATTCCACTTGGTTTCGAGGTTGACAGTGGTTTCTTTGAACTCCCCAATCTCTGCTTCAATATCTTTTAATCGAGCTTTGACTTTAGGTTTGTTGTTGGTGATCTCAAGTTCTTTGTTGAGGGCCACGCGCTCAATCTCGAGCCGTCGAATCTGACGGTCGGTCGCCACCAGCTCTTCTGGTTTGTTTTCGAGTGAAATTTTGAGCGCAGACGCTGCCTCATCGATCAGGTCAACGGCCTTATCCGGTAAGAATCGGTCGGTGATGTAGCGACTCGACAAATCAACCGCAGACAAAATTGCGTCGTCGGTAATCCGCACGCCGTGGAAGAGTTCGTATTTCTCAGCCAGTCCGCGCAAAATCGCTACGGCATCGTCCTGACTTGGTTCGTTCACATATACCGGCTGGAATCGTCGGGTCAGGGCGGGGTCTTTTTCGATGTATTTTTGATATTCCTGCAGCGTGGTCGCGCCAATCACGCGCATTTCACCGCGGGCAAGCGCTGGTTTGATCATGTTGCTGGCGTCCATCGAGCCTTCGGCTTGACCGGCTCCAACGATACTGTGCAACTCATCGATAAATAAAATAATCCGCCCCCCTGAACTTTCAACTTCTTTCATGACTGTCTTGAGGCGCTCCTCAAACTCACCACGGAACTTGGTTCCGGCTACGAGTAGCCCGAGATCAAGTGAGAGGATTTCTTTATCTTTTACACTCGCTGGTACTTGCCCGAGAGCAATCTGCTGAGCGAGTCCTTCGGCGATGGCAGTTTTGCCCGTTCCAGCGTTGCCAATCAAAACCGGGTTGTTTTTGGTCCGGCGTGACAGAATCTGTACCACGCGCGCAATCTCGACGTCGCGCCCGATAACGGGGTCGATTTTGTTTTCTTTGGCCATCATGGTCAGGTTGCGGGTGTATTTGGCCAGGGCGCGGTAGGTTTTGGGTGCTGTGGCGTCACTGATGTCGTTGGCCCGCAGTTCGGTGATGGCGTTTTCGACCATTTGTTTTTTGACGCCGGTGCGCTGCATGATCTCGATAGCAGGACCAGGGTTCTCGAGCGCTGCCACAAACAAGTGTTCGACTCCAACGTAACTGTCGCCGAGTGACTCAGCAAACGTACCAGAAAACTCGAGCGCTTTGGCTAACTCTGGGGTCAAGTACAGCTGGTACGATTGTGAGACATTACTCGACATATCAGGCATCTCAAGCGCGTCGAGCAATAGGTCGGTAAAGGCAATGATGTCGATATCGAGCCGATCAAGAATAGCAATCACGGCTGATTCGTCCTGCATCGACAACGCTGTCAACAAGTGAATCGGTGAGACGTGGTTTTGCCCCCGCTCGATTGCGAGTTCATGCGCCTTGCGAATGGCTTCTTTAGCTTTGGTGGTGAAATTGTGGAAATTTGGCATAGTGGAAATGTAGATTAGTCTCATTATACGTTAGGCAGAGTGAACGGTCAGGTTAGTTGTGCAGGAAAAGGCGGTCTATTAGGTACTACGCCCCGTATCTAGCTATATTGCAACAAAACAGCCTGAGAGTAAAGGTATACAGAAAAAAAAGCCTGAACAAACCCAGACTGGTAAAATTAGTAAGAATACGGCTCACGATGGCTACTAATTTTCACAAACAACACCCCATCATCAACTACCTCGTACCACATCTAGATATTACCGGTGATGTTGATACTGCGACAACCCTCTTACTCAGGAATATCAAACCAAGCAATCGTATGCTCGACGTTAGCGAACTGAGGTGTGATATTTTTTCCCACTTTAGCAGCGGCGGACATGTGTAGTAATTATTTTGCCCCTCCTAGTGTGCTCATCTGTTCAACGTGCTGCTTCAGCACTTCAGTCATTGATTTGAGTTGATCGAGTGTCGTGTCCGGACCCAGGGTGAGGCGCAGGGTGGAGGTGGCACGGGCGGGGTCTGCAGTGGTGGCTAGAACCACAGTGCTCGCTCCCCCGCCCGCGCCACTACACGCTGACTTGGTGCTGACGGCAAATCCATGTGTATCGAGTACCACCGCGGCGAATTCCGTGTCGAGTCCAGGGATGGAGATATTGATATTGTTGGCGACCCGGTCATCTCTGACCGCACCGTTGAGTACAGCTTGAGGCAATTCTAACTGCAGGTGTTCAATCGCCTGATCACGCACGGTTGCTACCATCTCAGCTCGCGTCTGATGATCGGCCTGAGCAGCTTGCAATGCCACCGCTGCTCCCACAATCCCAGCCACGTTCTCTGTCCCTGGGCGCAGCCCACTTTCCTGTCCACCCCCAGACACAAAGGGGACCAAGGTAGCGCGTCGACTACGGATCAACATCCCTACACCCTTAGGTCCACAGAACTTGGCGGCATCAAGCGTCACCAGATCTGCTGCCAACGAATCGAACTGACTGTTCACCCACAAAGGCGCCTGGGCCGCGTCGAGGTGGGACAAAATCTTGTTGTTGTATTGTACCTCAGCAGAGTGGAGCACCTTATGAATCGCTCGACTCGGCTGGATGGTCCCAATTTCACTGTTGATGAGCGCGGTTGAAAACAACACCACCGTTTCATCAAGTAGCGTCCGCAAGTGCTCGAGGTCAACTTTCCCAGTCTGCGTCACCTCCACATACCGCACCTGCACTCCACGTCGGGCCAACGCAGAAAACGCTTCTGCGACCGATGGATGCTCGATTTTGGTCGTGACCACTGTCATCGAGCCATACGCCCGGCCCTGGCCAGCCAGTCCTTCGACCACGCCAAAAATCGCCAGATTGTTACCCTCAGTTCCACCACTGGTCCAGGTGATGTACTCAGGCCGAACCTGCAGGGCTGTAGCGACCTGAACGCGAGCCGCTTCAACCGCCACGCGGGCCTGCTGACCTTCAGCGTGGATCGCGCTTGGGTTCCCAAACCCGCCAGTAATATACGGTTCCATTGCTGTTCTAGCCGCCGGCAGCAGCGGTGTAGCAGCCGCCCAGTCTAGATATATTCGCTCATTGTGCATAGTACCCTACTCTATACCATAAACCCTTCAAAAACCAAGTGTTTTCTGCTATACTCCTTGCACTTTACTAGCTTTGACGACTTCGCACATGCGTGGCGTTCTATATCACATCATCAAGTATGGCCAAAAAACAAAAAACAGTAGCATCAAACATCATCAAGCGACCGCCCGTGGTGGTTGTGATGGGTCATATTGACCACGGCAAGTCGACCCTGCTCGATACTATTCGCAAGAGCAACGTCGTTGATGGTGAGGTGGGCGGTATCACCCAGCACCTGAGTGCCTACGTCGTTCCGCATACCACTGGCGAAGGTGCGCTTGAGACCATCACATTTCTCGACACACCCGGGCACTCCGCCTTCCAAAAAATGCGCCTGCGTGGCGCTGATGTGGCCGACGTAGCGATTTTGATGGTATCAGCCGAAGACGGCGTCAAACCGCAAACCCTCGAAGCACTTGAATCAATCAAAACCGCCGGCATCCCCTACGTCGTCGCGATCAACAAAATCGACAAACCAGGCGCCGACCTAGCTCGGACCCAGTCCAGCCTCATCGAGAACGAAATCTACATCGAAGGCATGGGAGGTGATATCCCGTGGGTAGGTATATCAGCCAAGCAAGGTACTGGTATCAGCGAGTTGCTTGACCTCGTGATCCTCACCGCTGACCTGGCGGAACTGGAGGGAGACACGACTGCCCCAGCCGCCGGCAAAGTCATCGAGGGCCTGGCTGACCCCAAACGTGGCAACACCGCCACTCTAATTGTGACGGAAGGTACGCTCAAAACTGGTGATTTCGTGGTATCAGGTACAGCGTACTCACCCGTACGCATCATGGAGGATTGCGAAGGCAAAACCATCCGGGAAGCAAGCCTGTCGACTCCGATTCGGATTGTTGGCTTTACCGATGTCCCAGTGGTCGGTGGTACATTTGTCACCGTAGCTAGCAAAAAAGTGGCCGAGGTCATGGTGACTGACGCGCTCAACGCGGTGCCAGTTGATCAATCAATCAACCGTCGACCAACCTTGCCAGTAGTGCCGGTACTGATCAAAGCCGATGCCCTTGGTACTATCGAAGCGATTGAACACGAACTGGAGAAATTTGAAACTGACCGGATTATCGTCAAGATAGTCGGTACTGGCGTCGGAAACATCACGTCCCAAGACGTCCAAAACGTCGGAGCGACCCCAAACGCCATCGTCGTTGGGTTCAATGTCAAAGTCGACCGCGCAGCAGAGGACGTTGCGCAGCGTATTAACGTCGAAATCAAGACTTTTAGTATTATCTACGAACTGGCTGACTGGCTGACGGCTGCCCTCCAGGAACGCACTCCAACCAAAAAAGAAGAGGTCGTTACTGGTCTCGTCAAAATCCTCAAACACTTCAGTGTCCAAAAAAACATTCATGTTATGGGTGGTCGGGTGGACGAAGGAGTCATCAAACTCGGACAAAAAGTGCAGATTCTGCGACGCGACATTAAAGTCGGCATTGGGACCATTAAAAATCTGCAACAAATGAAGTCGGACGTACAGCAAGTCGATGAGGGTGAATTCGGTATGCAGCTCGATACCAAAGCCGAAATTACCGCCGGTGACTATCTCAAACCATACGACGTGGTCGTTAGCTAATTTATATGGCTGGATCAGACAAACACGTTCGTTTTGCCGGAATCATCTCAGAGCTGGCGGCTCGGTTTATTCAGTCAGAGGCCAACACCAACCCAATGATCACCGTCACGCGAGTTGACCTCAGTAAGGATTGGAAAAGTGTCATTGTATTTGTTACTACCATCCCTGATGGACGCGAGGGAGACGCAATGATTTTCCTCAAGCGTAACGCCAGCAACATGCGAAATTTCTTCAAAAAACACGGCCGCATGAAGCACATCCCCCACCTAGAATTTATGTACGACGCTGGAGAAAAACATCGCCAACACATGGACGAGTTGGTAAAAACCATTGCTAAGGAAACCAAAGCCGAGCAAGCAGCCAAGCAGACAGATAACTAGGAAAACGGCGGATTCGAGAGAATCCGCCGTTTTGTTACGGCTCATTATGACGGCACAGCTCGTCGAGTGTATACAACCCGGCAAAACTCAGACACATCTGAGCGGCTGCTAGGTGGCGATTAGCCTTGCCGATTTTATCTGAATCAGCCGCAAACTCAGTGATACCGACAAAGAGGTACAGGGCGTGCTGCAATAAAGAACTATTGGTTTGGGTAGCGAAAGAACAGCTAGCATCGATGCGCGTCGGAGAGATTCCTTGCGCCTGTAGAATTGTGCTGTACATCTGTGCGACGGCCAGGATTTTGTCGGGTGTCATAGTGACCTCCTTGAATTGAGACTTCGTTTCGTCTGTAGTATATCAAAAAACCAGCGGTTAATCGGCCGCTGGTTTGTCACCTGTTGATTACCTCACCTCAGTCCTACTATGCGATGTGGCTGGGTGCAGTGGGGATTGGTTTAGGATGGGGCGCAAATGATGGCAACGCTTCCCGTTGTTCAGTGCGACTTGGTTGCTCTTCAAGCAAGCTCGATGCATACGCAATCACCACACAACCAAACCCGACCACCAGAACGGTCGCAAACGCTCGCCCCACGATGTCTTCGAGGTCAGGGAACCAAATGGCAATCACCCCCAGTAGCGTCATGGCGACGGTCACCATGATAAATGTATAAATGGCGGACTTTTTAATTGTGTCGTATTTCATAACTCTAGGTATCGTGTTAAAGTAGTGTTTCAATTATACACGATAGTGTGTGTAATATGTCCTGGTGGCGAAGTGGTTAACGCTTCGGTTTGCAAAACCGACATGCGCGGGTTCGACTCCCGCCCAGGACTCAAGAAGCAATCGTTAGATTGTTTCTAGTTCTGGGCTTGCAGCTTACGCCAGTAAGCGTCGCAAAGAGTCGAAAAGCTTTTGCGGTAGATTCGACTGAAAGGAGAATATATGCAAAAGGTGTACTGAACCTGTAAGGTTCGACTCCCGCCCAGGACTCAAGTTATTTTTTAAATAACGAAGAGGACTGGGAGAAGTGTGCCTGCGCACACTTCGTCGGGAGTCGAACGGCGGAGCGCTGTCGCACGGAGCGCAAGCGAGTACGACAAGTGAGCCGCGTCCAGCTGCGCTGAAGAGCGTAGCGATTCATTGCGACAGTGGGACGACTCCCGCCCAAACATCTGCCCAGGTGGTGAAATTGGTAGACACGCAGCACTTAAACTGCTGTGAGGTAACTCGTGCGGGTTCGATTCCCGCCCTGGGCACAATAGTAGTCTTGTCCTAAGCAGTGTTTTGTTATACACTCTGCCACACAATAGATAAACGCGCCTTTAGCTCAGTTGGTAGAGCAGCTCCCTCTTAAGGAGATGGTCCAAGGTTCAAATCCTTGAAGGCGCACCAAGGTAAAACAAAACTCGACATACATGAGCCGAGTTTTGTTTTAGGGATTGAAAAGTTTCAGTCCTGGCTTCGGTGCGAGACGAAGACATAATTTTTCTCCTTTTCAGAAAAGAGAAAATTAGTCGAGTCGGGGTCGCGAGCGTTAGCTAGAATTGAGCACAGTGAAATTATAGGTTACGACTTGTGACCACAACTCTCTCAAACTTTCAGACGCCTTACAGACACAGCACCACCCAACATGAAGTCCAAAGCGGTGGTAATATCTCCTGATGTTACCACCGCTTTTGACTAGCATCACCAGTAATTCTTTGCTATACTCTCCCCGCACACAAGCCCAGGTGGCGAAATTGGTAGACGCGCTAGACTTAGGATCTAGTAGAGCAATCTGTGGAGGTTCAAGTCCTCTCCTGGGCACAACAACAAACTCCGTAAGGAGTTTTTGTTTTGCCCAGGAAGTAAAGCCTGGGAGGCTTTACGTGAGGACTTGAAAAGCTTTTGAGTCAGATTATGAGCAAAGCGAAATAATCTGGCCAAAAGGTATACGGAACATGTAATGTTCAAGTCCTCTCCTCTGCACAACAACAAACTCCGTAAGGAGTTTTTGTTTTACCCAGGGAGAAAGTGCTGGGAGCACTTTCGTGAGGACTTGAAAGACGAAGGAAGGACCTCCAGAGTTACCATGACGTGTTACGTAGCATGCTACGTAACACGTATGCTCGCGGAGGAAGGACCTCTGGAGTTATTCAAGCTAAATCATTGACTTTATACTATTTCTATGCTATTGTTGTGCATGAATCAGATGCAGAACAACGTGCTGGATCTACTCCTCATTTAGATCTGCAACGCAGGTCTTTACAATTACATATGGAAGGAGCTGACATGCTCATAATTATCGCAAATACTACCTTGGCGATTATTTTTGCCATTGCTGTAATCATGGTAATGATACTTTTCGCTCGTCTCACTCGGACCCCAATCGACATCGACGATGTCCCGGACGAATACAAACCCGTGTGGCGCAAAACTAACGCGTACGCAAAAGTTATTGCGCAAAATTTCAAAGCGATTCGCTTTGGGATTCCTGCAATTATTTTCACTTTGATCTTCTCGATCGGGCTTGTGTCTCCTGTGACAACATTTGTATTGTCGTTCATAATGGCGATCATTATTACTGGACTGTATATCGGAGCCTACTTCCGTATCATTCCAGTCGAAGATGAAAACGGGCAACCAAATGTTGCACTACCCGTATTCATTGGAGAACGACTACCACATGTGTTATCACCAGGACCATTTCTCAGCATGCCTGGAATGAGTTTGATCTTGTATCAAGCGAGCGTCATCAATCTTGATCTTAAGGTCGAGGGAGTTCGCACAAGACTGAATTCAATCGTTGAAGAACACGAAAACGGTCTTGTTGCAATGGCAAATGCGCTTCGTAGCGTCAAAGTCGGCACACCAAAGTCTGGCGGCGAAGTGGATGTTGATGTTAGCATCAGCATCGAAGTTAAGACTGACAACCCTTGGAGCCTCATCGGCCTAGACCAAGCTGGCGACCTCAAGGGCGCACAAAACATCTTCAAAGACGCAGTTGCTGAAGATGTGCGCCAAATGGGACGTCACGTAACGTGGCTTGAGTTTGAGCTGGCGACTGACCTCGCCAGCGCAAAGCTGATTCGAGACCTGACCGAAAAGAAAGGTCTTGGAGAAAACGAAGACATTCTGATCGATCCCACCGAGGAGAAAATCAGAGAGTATCTTACTCAAGCACAGATAAACGGTTTTCCAGATGCCAAAGGTCTCAGCCTGAAAGTTCGCCGAGTAAACATCACGAAAGTGAAGGGGCGAGGTAAGCTAATCGAAGCAGCTGAACGTGCAGCTATCGAGCAACTTAAGCGTCTTGGTTTAGTGGAAAATGCCAAAGCGATGGTGGAAGCTATAAAGGAAATAAGAGGTGGTTTGACTGACGGAAGCCTCACTGAACGTGAAATATATGATCGTGTGCAGCTGGATGAAGATGGCAGCCGCGTCTCCAAGACAATCAATCAAATTGACCTTGGCGACCCTGAAAAAGTCGGTAAGGCTCTCGCTGCAGCAATTGCAGCAATTGCCGGTCGAAATAACACGTAAGGAGCTTGACTATGGCTATAACTAAAGAACAAAGAACTGCGGTAGGTATTACTGGCCTTGCGCTGTTTCTCCTTTTCCTTAACCTGGCGTCTAACGGCGTTGTTAACACCTGGTTCCAGACTGGCGGTTCTTTCATCGGTCGCTGGATCGTTCCTACAGTTTCGTTTGGAATGATCTTATACGCACTGCGGCTCTTGGGAGTGACATCCCAAGGGTGGCTGGTCACCGCGTTTGTTGCCTTGATTGCAATTGATTTCTTGTTCCCAAGTGTCTCTGATTGGTTCAAACCGCGGTTTGACCCTGAAACAGGCAAAGTGCAAACTATGATGGATTCGGTAACTGGTGATGAATTTGCCAACCTATCTCCAGCAGAGTGCGCTACACGTCAGCTCGGCTACTGCATCAATACAGACACTGGGCAGAGGCTGATTGCATGGGATGCAGACCTAGCGTTGGATCTGCAAACAGAGAATCAACCAAGGCGTCTGATTCCTGAAATAGAAGAACCCATTGTCTTTCCGACTGTGGACAACGATGGGTGTACCGGCAATTACGCATCCCAGGTCAACTGCAAACGCGTTACGCTGCATGAGACAGCAGGAAGCAGTATTGACTGGGTGGTAGACAGATCAATCGACACCCGTTCTCGCTGCATCCAGTTCAATCCTTCCAACCGACTGCAAACCTCACCATTACGCAATGAGGATGATAATCCAGTCGGAACAACGTTCACCTTCACTGGACACGGCCAAATGACCTATACTATTTTTGAGGTACCGGTCGGACAAACTGGTCCTGGAGGAGCTCGTTGCGGTTCTTAAAAACAAAAGCCGCCCCGTAAATTGGGGCGGCTTTTTCTTTATCTTAGAACGGTCCGGTTGTATCGTCCCTAGTCGGTGTAAATGGCAGTGTACTACTATCATTAGACGGTGTTATTGGTACGGTCGTCCCGTCAAGTGGATTGACCACCCCACCTTCATTAGCGGTATCCAACTCATCCTTCAACCCAAACGTTCCGGCGAAAATACTCATGATGGTGTAGGCGCTTAGCATCACTACCATCCCGACTATTCCCCAGGTGATGTGTTGGATACCTTGAGTTCTGGCGGCTGGGTCGGCGGCTCGGACTATGTATAGGAAGCAACCGTACATGAACACCAGTAGTGCCACGGCCGAGAGTAGCGCTATCGTGGGGAACAAAATCACTTCGTTGAAGCGTTGCACAAAATTATAGGCTTGGGTGGTGGCGTTATCCATATCTGACTAGTATACCTGGCCTGAGTACAACTTTGCCTCACAATACACAAAACAAAACCGCTGACGCGGTATTGTTATCTACTAGAAAGTAGCGTTCAAGTCTACCATCGGTAATAGGGATCTATATAGCCCGGCTAGGGGTACCGGCAGGACTACCGCCTCTGTTAATCTCAACGTTTTCGAGCGCATTATTTCTGAAGTCAATGCCGTCAGTATTGCGATCCAACCCTGTACTGCTCGCTATCAAGTTGACCACTCCCCAGAACACAATAATCAACACGAAACCGAGCGTGGCGTAGACCATGAGGCTCTTGCCTTTGTCTTTTTCTTCGTCATTGGCACCGCCAAGGATAAAGAATTTGAACATCCCCCAGACGAACACGAGGAACCCGATGCCGAGGATAAAGGGAATCAGGATGTTGTTAGTTAGAGATAGAATATCAACCAATAGACCACCGAAGTCACCACCCGTGGGCGAGTTAGCTAATCCCTGCTGGGCACCCGCTGCTCCAGGCAGCAACAGGAGCGACAGGGCGATTATTTTGTGGATGAATTTTTGCATAAGCGCCATCATTATTAGTTAATACCAATCGCACTTGGGATGTTGTCGAGACCTTCCCCGTCAAGCCCGGTACTGCTTGCCACCAGGTTGATTACCCCCCAGAACACAATAATCAATACAAACCCGAGCGTGGCGTAGACCATGAGGCTCTTGCCTTTGTCTTTTTCTTCGTCGTTAGCACCGCCGAGAATGAAGAATTTGAACATTCCCCAGACGAACACAAGGAACCCGATGCCGAGGATGAAGGGGATCAGGACGCTGTTTGAAAACTCTAGGATGTTTCCCAGTAACGTCCCAAACGGGCCACCGGTGGCGACGATACCGCCCTGGGCTGACACAAGTACTGGCAATGTGAGTGCCAGCAGTGACGTTGTAGCGAGATTAATAAGTTTTTTCATGGGTTGATGAATTATTGGGTAAGTGAGTAAAGTATAGAGAGATTACCGACATCACACAAGCCGAGTTGTGCACGGTTACGGTACGTCGATTGCGGGGATGTTGAGCAGTTCGCTGTTGGCGAGGCCAGTACTCTCGGTCAGGAGGTTGATGATACCCCAGAAAATAATGATAACTACGAACCCCACCGTGGCCCAGATGATGAGGCTTTTGCCAGACTCTTTGGCCTCGTCGTTAGCACCGCCAAAAATAAAGTATTTGAAAATCCCCCAGACGAACACCAGGAACCCGATGCCGATAATAAACGGAATCAGTACGTCGTTGGAGAAATCCAGGATATTGATGAGCAAGTCTTGGAACGGGCCAGCGTCAGAACTCTGGGCGATGCCTTGAGCGGCACCAACGCCAGGGAGACCAACAGCAGCAAATAAAGCGAATACTTTGTACATAGGACAATTTCTAAATAATAACTGTAACTATACTACAGACGCAGGGGTCAAGGTAGCTGGTTACGCACCGAGAAACGAAATCCGGATCAACGCCACAATTCCCCAGAAACTAAGCGCGACCACTAGCACTAGTACAGCCGTGACTGCAAACACTCGCCCCTGCGCGACTTTCTCTGGGTTACCAGCGTTTATTACCCAGCAGTCGACTATTTTCCACACCAAATACGCAAACACTAGCGCAAACATCGCCGGGATGAGGATGTTGATAAAATCGATCAACATATCAATCAGTCCAGCATAGGTGGTGGGTGTTTGGGGTGGAGTCATATAAAAGGAATTAAAACGCGTTAACGAGGTTACGGACAATCACCATCATAGCAGACGATCCCAGGATGATTACCCCGCCGATGACAGCGTAGAGCAGTGATTGGGAAGCAAGTTTGATTTTCTCTGGGTTGCCTTGGGCAGTCACATAGGTGAACCCGGCGAATATGATAAAGAAAATAATGATGGGTACCGCAATCACCAGTAAGACATTGACGATTTGAAAAAACAATTCATCGAGCGTACCTACTCCACCTAGAGGATTCTCAAATGTTTCTGAACCTTGTGCCAATACAGTGTTAAACATACCTAGGTTCTAAACGAGTTGACAACCCCAGCGATAATCTCCGAGAGGGCTACCCCGCCCAGGATTAGAACCGCGCCGATGATGGCATAGGTCAGTGACCGAGTGGCGGTTTTGATTTTCTCCGGGTTACCCTGAGCAGTCACATACGTGAACCCAGCAAAAATGATAAAGAAAATAATGATGGGTACAGCCAGCACCAATAACACATTGAGGATGGTGGTCAAGAGTGCTTCGATTGAGCCGATGCCGGGAGCGAGGGGGCTCTGTAAGACGTACTCCAGGCCGCCGCCGCTCTGTTGAGCAGGTGGTGCGTAAACACCGTGTCTTGGATCAATATTAGTAAGACCATCATGATCTGCACTGACAGAGGAAAATGTACCGACAAACATCAGTAGAATCATCGGTAGGCAGAGTAATCCCAGATTTACAATTTTATAAGAACTTGGTTTCATACGCAAAGTATACCCTAGAACGTCTGCTCTAACCGTTCTAACCCGTCCATAACTGACTGGTCGACTGAGCGACGGTTTTGGTTGACGTCACTTGCCATAGTGGCAAAAATGACGTTAGTCGCAGCTAGGTTTGGGTTGAGCCAACCATAAGAAATACCCGCTGACTGGTACGCTACGCGGCCGTAGGTGTCATTGGTGCCTGCCGCGATTGCCTGGCGACTGGCTGGAGCCAAACCAGAAATCTGCGCTATGTCAGCCGCAGTCTGGATGTTATTGAGCTGAGCCATGACGGCGTAGGCGGCGTTAGGGTTGTCACTACTGCGCAAAAGCGCTAGGCCGTAAAACCGTCCGTAGGTGCGGCGGACCGAGGCGGTAGCACCCTGGGGGACTTCGGCGATGTCGAAATTGAGGTTGGGATTGAGGCGTTCGAGCTCTCGGGCCTCACTAGCGTAGCCAAAGTAAAACGCCAACTGCTCACCGACAAACGCCGCCCGGTCTTCTGGTAGTGAGCGGTTCCAAGAGTAATACGTGTTGACCGGCTGACTGAACCGAGTGTAGAAATCAAGTGCTGAGCGCAGCGGGTTGTTGGTGCCCGCGGCTGACTTTTGCAGCCTGATGTCGTACCCACGGTCGGTCTCGACCACGCCACTGGTTCCCCCTTGAGCCAGTAACATCGACATCACACCAAATGAGTTCCGGACGTTGACTGTCTCCCCCATCGCTACCACACCGCGGCTGATGATCCGGTTAAAATCCCGCTGAATCAGCTCGTCAAACTGCACGTTGAGCAACTCTTCCCAAGTCCGCGGAGGTGCAAGAAACCCCTCGGTCGCCAGCATGTCGCGGTTCCAGTACAGCACCAGCGGGTCAACCGCAATCGGCAGCGCATACAGCCCGTCTTGCAAGGCGAATATCTGCGCCCCTTCGATATACAAATCCCTAATGTCGCGGAGGGGCACTATCTCGTAACTATACGGGACAATCCGCCGGCGCATATCAACCAGATTCTCATGCGACATGAGGATGATATCCGGTCCAGTGCCATCAGCCAACGCATTGAGCAACCGTTCATCAAACTCAGCTGGTGGAATGTATCGATACTTCACGTCTTGGTACGACTCGTACTGCTCAGCCAGTGACTTGAGGACGCTCGACATACCGTCACCTGGCATGACACCCCAAATCTGCACGTCGCCGGTAAACCCTACCGATCCGTCCGGTGTCGACGGGCCGCGCTCAAAGCCCGAAAGTATCGCCAGCGCCGCTAGTGCCAGGACGATAAAAATAATCACCAAGGCTAATTCAAATGGTCGAAGTTTCATAGTTACACTTTTCTAAAGGCTAATCCATAATGATGGTCACCCGCCGGGAAGTCCCGCTCAAGCACGAATCCATGCGACTCACACAGAGCAATGCAGTCTGCCGATACAATCAAGTGGTTACTGGTGGGACCAATCCCCGTGTCGCTGTCAGACCAATCGATAATCAGTAGTTTGCCACCGATCCGCAGCGTCCGGGCGGTTTCATTGATACATGCTACTTTGTCATCAATCTGGTACAACGTATTGACGACGATAGCCGCATCGAGCTCATCCGCTTGCAATCGGGTACCGCCGACTGACTCCAAGTCGCACCAGCGGGTGTCGACGTTGAGTAGCCCATTGGTCTGGACGTAGGTACCGAGTTTTTCGACCAGTTGCTTCTGGATTTCGCAGGCATAGACCCGGCCGCCCTCACCGACCGCCGCGCTAAGCACCTTGAGAAAGAATCCACTACCAGCGCCAAAATCAGCCACCACGTCACCTGGATGCAAGTGGAACTGCGACACCACAATTTCTGGAACGACGAATTTCATATGCATAGTATACCGCACTCATCGACAGCCTATATGGCTCACTGAGGAAAATGACTGGCGGGGATATCCGCAGATAGCCCCGCCAGTCATTTTCCGGATTCTAACCCTACACAAACACCACTGACGCAATCGAGTCACCGGCCCGCATTTTCATCACTTTCACTCCCTGGGTGTCACGCTTGAGGGCGGGGACTTGTTTGAGTGGTAGTTTGATGACTTGGCCTTTTTTACTCATAATCACCAGCTCACCCTCAGCCCGCTCCTCGCCAGTGATGATCAGTCCGCGGACCACAGGTCCAGTTTTGGCGGTGACTTTGACGGTTTTAATCCCGCTTCCCCCTCGTTTCTGGATTTTGTATTCTTTGGCGGGGGTGGTTTTACCAAAGCCGTTTTCGGTCACTACCAATATCTCGCGGTCGACGCCGTCTTTCTTGAGTACGTCAGCGGACATGATTCGGTCGTCTTTGCTGAGCTTCATCGCGGCAACACCGGTAGCAGTGCGACCCATTTGGCGGACGTCTGATTCTTCAAACCGGATGGCTTGCCCTTGCTTGGTGATCAGTGACACTTGATCACCCTTACCAACAAACTGTGCCGCAATGAGCGAGTCGTCGTCACGTAGAGTAATTGCAATCAGGCCAGAGCGGCGGACATCTTTGAACACCGCGGCGTCTGACTTCTTAGCAATACCATTTTTGGTCACCATCATCAGACTCCAGTCGCCTGTCCATTCTTCACTACGAACCGCTAGGACCGAGGTGACGTTTTCTTCGCTACTCAGCGACAGGAAATTCATGATTGACTTGCCTTTGGTTGCACGGCGTCCTTCGGGGATCTCATACATTTTGGATTGATACACCTTACCAGCATCAGTAAAGAACAACAGATCACTGTGTGATGAGGTGGTCAGCAACGTCGTGACAACGTCTTCTTCCTTAGTGTTGAGGTCAACTACACCGACGCCACCGCGCTTTTGCACTTTGTATTCAGCCGGGTTGGTGCGTTTAACGTACCCGCCCTGTGTCAGCACGAGTACCGACTCTTCATCTGGAATGAGGTCCTCTGGGTTCATTTGTTTAACACCGCCTTTGACGATTTTAGTTCGCCTGTCGTCACCAAACTTATCCGCCACGTCTTGCATTTCGTCTTTGACGATTTGCATCATTTTGGTTTTGCTTTTGAGGATGGTTTCAAGCGCCTTGATTAGTTTTTGGACCTCAGCCAGCTCGTCTTCGATTTTCTTGCGCTCCAACCCAGCTAATTTCTGCAAGCGCATGTCGAGGATAGCCTGCGCTTGGATAACAGAGAATTTGAACTCTTTCATCAAGGCAGCGTGGGCTTCAGGGACGTCTTTGGCCGCCCGGATCAGTTTAATAATCTGGTCGATGTGATCGAGAGCTTTTTTTAACCCAAGCAAGATGTGCTCGCGGTCCTTGGCTTTGTTGAGGTCGTACTGCGTCCGACGCCGGATCACCTCAGCGCGGTGTTTGATGAACTCTTGGAGGATGGCTTTGAGACCCAGGGTCTGCGGAACACCGTCCACCAGCGCCACCATGTTGTAGTGGAAGGTGTCCTCGAGCTGGGTGTGTTTGTATAGTTTATTTAAAACCGTCTGCGGCTGAGCGCCTACTTTTAGTTCGATCACAACCCGGATGTCGTCAGTGGACTCGTCACGCATCTCACGGATACCTTCGATTTTCTTCTCGCGCACGAGGTTGGCGATTTTCTCCTGCATGTCGGCTTTGTTCACTCGAAATGGGATGCTGGTGATGATGATTGCAAACGCACCACGTTTGTCTTCAACAATCTCCGCGTCGCCGCGGACAACTACACCACCACGGCCGTTTGCATACGCGTGCGCGATGGCTTTTTTGTCGAACGCCATCGCGCCCATTGGGAAGTCTGGCCCTTGGACGTGTTTGAGCAGGTCGTCAGTAGTCGCATCAGGGTTATCAATCAAATGGTCAGTGGCAGCGACGAGTTCACGCAGGTTGTGCGGCGGGATGTTGGTCGCCATTCCAACTGCGATCCCCAGTCCGCCCATCAAAAGTAGGTTGGGTACCGCCGCTGGCAATACGGTTGGTTCTTTTTTGGTCCCGTCAAAGTTCGGCCGCCAGTCGACCGTGTCTTTCTCGAGGTCACGGAGTAACTCCTCTGACAATTTTGACATTTTGGCTTCGGTGTATCGATACGCCGCTGCACTATCACCATCGATTGACCCAAAGTTTCCCTGCCCGATAATCAATGGATACCGAGTGGTGAAATCTTGGGCCAGTTTCACCATTGATTCATACACCGCTGTGTCACCATGGGGATGGAAAGAACCCAAAACATCTCCTACCACCGTCGCTGATTTTTTGAATTTAGCCGTTGAGGTAAGTCCGTTGAGACGCATACTATATAAGATACGGCGGTGTACTGGTTTGAGACCATCGCGCACATCAGGCAGCGCGCGAGAGGTGATCACCGACATCGCATAATCGAGGTACGCGGTTTCCATTTCAGCCACAATCCCTTGTGGGATGATGTTATCAGGCGGCAGCTGGACAGCTTCTTCTTTGACGGTTTTTTTCGGCATAGGGATTGGCGGCTAGTTACGGATAATCAAAATTGCAACTATTCTAGCATATTACTGTGGCGGCGTGGTAGCCGCGCTAGTGGTCGCGATGCGGATTGACCGCTGCGCTGGGGTAGTAGTCGGGGTCGTGGTCGATGTGCTCGTGGCAAAAATAGCCTCCATATCGAGTGGCCCGGTGCTGGTGCTGGTAACCGGAGCGTCAGTGACATCACCAACCTCGTCCACCGGCACCAAGTCCGCCAGCGGTTCAGTCGCTTCTGAGAACCGCCCGCTCACCTCATCAAAAAAGCTGGAGAACACCCCTGACCCCTCGACGGTTTCGACGTCAATCACCTCAGTTGAGACTCGGTCACCCACTCCAACCATCCACCAACCGCCAACCAAAACCGTAAACCCAACGGCGATGCCAAGGGCATACCAATCACGAGTCGCTTTGGGTTTTTGCCGCACAAAACGAAACAGGTGAGCCAGCATGATGGATTTAGGCCGCGAGCACTACTACTTCCCCTTCCATCAACGACACGTCTTTGCGCTTGATAGTTAGTTTATCAACTGGTTTGAGACCGTCTTTACTTTCTTCTTTGAGGAAAGTAGTGAGAGCGACCGTATCGTAGCTCATCGGGATGATGAGTTTTGCCTCAAGTTTGTTGGCTAATTTAGCCGCCTGTGGTACCCCGAGCACATCACCACCACCAATCGGGATAAACAGGATGTCGATATCGCCCAACTCCCCAAGGATTTTAGGGTCTATCTCTGGGTCACTCAGCGTCCCCAAAAACACCAAATTCATCTCCTCCAGCCGGACTTGGAAAATAGTGTTGTACCCCTCAACTTTGTCGTAGGTAGTTTTAACTCCAAATCCCCGTGCGACGACTGAGCCAATCTCAAATTCACCTGGCGTATCAGCCACAAACGGTTGCTTGTTACCGTGCGCCACCTGGTCGACCCCATTAAAGTCTGGATGCCAGAACGACACAAACGCCGCGTCTGAGCCAAACTTAACTTCGGGTAATTTTGATTGTTTGGAAATTGGATTAAATGCCAACGTCGTGTCTCCAAAAGAAACCTTAAAGCACTGCCCCCCGTGATATGAAATAACCATAGTGAGGGTAGTATACCGCAAAGGGTGAACAGGTGGAAATCCTTCAGATTTCCACCTGTTCACCCTACAACCAAATACCCTAGACAAATACTCACACCCAGGTATAATTAGTTGTAGATATTCTAGTTGGCCGTATCTCGCGAGGTACGGTGTCGAGGCCTAGAGCTGTTTACATTGGTTTTGCCCCCATAATAAACGCACGTAGCTCGAAGCTTTATGACGCAGGTGTGTATTGTGATCGCATTTGAATAGAACCCGATGTTCTACATGTTGAGCCGATACACACCTGCCCCGCTCGCCCTTTCGCTACAACCACCCTAACCAGGTGGTTTTCCTTATCTAAGGGTAGTGGAAAGCTGTCCGGCAAATGGCGATGATCGGCGGGGCTAGCGTACTTATAAAGGGTGGTGAACATCCAAGCCTTTGAGCCATTTGCCGGACAGCTTTCCACGGGCATAACCACAAGCGGAATCCCCTGTACATTCCCCTATTCCATGCTATATTTGCTACACCTTTTAGGTAATTATCAATTCTAGCGACACACGTTAAACCCCGCGCTCACGGACTATGGCCAGAGCAACAGTTGCGCGGACGCGTGTCGTCGGATTAAACAATAAAAAATATGTTTGGATTTGGATCAAAAGATTCTTCTGCAACAATCGACGCCCCAGTGCAGGCAGCGGCTGGAACTACACCCGTAGCACCAACTGGCATCATGAGTGGGTACATCGAAGCGGTAAAAACCCTTCCGGCTGATGGTGACGTTGTCGCCGGAACTGTATCAGCAATCGGCCGAGCCCGCGTATATATCGACATCCCACAGATTGGGACCGGTATCATCTACGGTAAGGAATACATGAACGCCCGCGACATCCTGCGTAAAGTAGGGGTTGGCGACAACATCGAAGCCAAGGTCGTGATGAGCGAAAACCAGGACGGACACATCGAACTCTCACTCAAAGAAGCCCGCCAGGCATTGATCTGGTCAGACGCCGAAGCTGCAGTCAAGAGCGGCGCAATCCTCAGCCTTGAAGTCAAGGAAGCTAACAAGGGTGGATTGATCATTGAGTGGCAAGGTATTTTCGGATTCCTACCCGCCTCACAGCTTTCAACCGAGAACTACCCCCGGGTAAGTGACGGTGACAAGGACAAAATCCTGGTAGCCCTCAATGAGCTCGTCGGCAAAAACCTCTCAGTGGTGATGATCACCGCTGATCAGAAAGAACACAAGTTGATTTTCTCTGAAAAAGGCCTGCAAGAGAAGGGAGACAAGGAAGAGAAGGTCAACAAGTACGACGTTGGGAACATCATCGACGGTGAGGTGACTGGTGCGGTAGACTTTGGAATTTTTGTCAAACTCGAACCAGGACTCGAAGGACTGGTACACATCTCAGAACTAGACTGGGGACTAGTCGAAGACACCAAAGCGCTCTACAAAGTCGGTGACAACGTCAAAGTTAAAGTGATTGAAGTCAAAGACGACAAGATCAGTCTATCTATCAAACAACTGAAAGAAAACCCCTGGGTGTCAGCCAGCAAGAAGTACAAGAAAGGTGACATCGTCAATGGTGTCGTGATCAAGTACAACAAGCACGGTGCACTTGCTTCAATCGAGGAAGGTGTCGCCGGACTAGTGCACGTATCAGAGTTTGAAACCGAAGAAAACCTCAAGAGCAAACTATCGCTCGGAGGAGTTCAGAAGTTCAAAATCACCCTGTTTGAACCAACCGAACAAAAGATGACCCTGTCATACAAAGAAGCGAACGAAGTGAAGTAGTCAAGTAATGGTGATGTACGTAAGAACGGCGGCCCTACGGGCCGCCGTTCTTTTAGTTACACTCATTCATCGCCGCCACCACCCCTTTCCCGATAATTGTCTCTAGAGCTGTGTCGACTTGCTTGAACACTTCTGGCAGTTGCTTGCGTTCACTGGGAGTAAACGGTTTGAGGACAAACCGCTCGAGTGGTCCACCACCGAGGGGTCGCTTAACTTTGCCAGTCCAGAAACTAGTTGGTGCGATACCAATTCGGATACGGACAAAGTCTTTGGAGCCTAGCTTCTCTATAATCGACGCCACCCCGTTGTTGCCGCCGCCACCACGACCTTGGCTGATTTTAATCTGACCAAACGGCAGGTCGATATCGTCATGCAGCACAATCAAATCTGTCACTTCAGTGACTGGTACCAGTTTGACCACCGCTGCACCAGAGTTATTCATAAATGTCTCAGGGTATAGGATTGCGACTGGTTCACTGCCAATCCGTCCACCGGTAGTCCGCCCGCTCATTTTTTTGTCTTCGATTGGAGTTGACCAACTGCGCACTATCAGGACGTGATCCATTGCCAACCACCCGACGTTATGTCGGGTATCTTGGTAACGATCACCAGGGTTCCCAAGCGGGACGATGTATTTCATAAGGATTAGCATACCAGAAAATTCGTTCCTGACAGATTTTATGGGTCGATGGGGATTGTGTTTTGTAGTAGTTTGTGAATATCTGAGCCTGCAAAAAAAACTACTGGGAACGAATTTGGCTCTTCTCCACAAGGCTCAAACGCGAATTTGGAGCCACAGTAAAAATCGAGTATACTAGTGAGTAACGTATGAGTAATCCACTTGATCTTACCGAGACAGCCGACACAGTTACTACTGATGCTGCTCCAGCGGTGGACAAGACTACTCCTGAAAAAAAAGAGCATCCACTCACCGAAATCATCCGGTTTGCAGTGCTTGCCATCATCATCGTCGTACCTATCCGGATGTTCATCGCCCAACCGTTCATTGTTTCAGGGGCGTCGATGGATACGACGTTTGAGAATGGACAGTACCTGATTGTCGATCAGCTCAGCTACTACTTTGAAGACCCAGCTCGTGGCGACGTGGTCATTTTTCGCTACCCCCGCGACCCGTCTAAATTCTTCATCAAACGAGTCATTGGACTACCGGGTGATACTGTCACCATCGAGGACGCCAGTGTCATTATAACCAATGAAACCTACCCCAATGGTCTGATCCTTGACGAGCCGTATATCAAATCAATGGCAATTGCCGCCCCTCGCACTGAGGTGCTTGGCCCGCGGGAATACTTTGTCATGGGAGACAACCGCGACCAGAGCTCTGACTCACGGGTTTGGGGTGTGCTGCAGCAAGAACGCATTATCGGCCGCGCCTGGGTCCGGCTGTTCCCTCCCCAAGCCATCGATTTTATGCCCGGCAAAATCGATACCTCGGGCGCCATTATTCAATAGGACTGTAACTAGTATTGTATGACTCACACACCAACCGATTTTCTCAAAGTCGCTGCCAATACCGCTGAACATTTTGGATTCAAATCCATCGACCAAATCAAAAAAACTCCAGAGTGTAGGGCGTGTGATAAAAAGGCCCCGCACACCGTCACTGGCACCAACAAACGCATCGACTCACACCAAGGACTACTAAGCTCAGCCATCGCCACGTATTGTGACGAGAAATTCCACGCACTCGAAGAGAAACCAGTCCTGTTGTTCAACACGCACCAAGTACCGCGCACGGGCGAATCAGCGGTCACTTTCCATATTTTTAACGTCAACAAAAGCATCGCCGAGGCTATCCTGATCCAGGTGGCTCGCAGTGTCGCATCGGACCTCGGGTACAGCGACCATACTGTCAAAATAAATTCTCTCGGCTGCACCGAATCCGTCACTCGCTACAGCCGCGAGCTCGGGAACTACCTACGCAAACGAATCGACACCATGCCGGTTAATGCGCGAGAGGCGATGAAAGAACACCCGATGCTGGCCCTCCAAAGCCTGATCGATGAGAAGCACGACCTCGCTCACACCAGCCCAAACCCGCTCGAGTATCTGAGTGACGGTAGTCGCAAACATTTCCGCGAGATCATTGAGTATTTAGATATGAGCGAAACGCCGTACGAGATTGACTCCAAAATGCTCGGCCACCACGAGTGCTACTCGGACGCTATTTTTGCCCTGGACATTAACACCGACGACGAGACCGGCGCACCAATCAGCGCCCGCGGTGGTCGGTTTGACGAGTTCAGTGGCCGCAACACCAGCACCCGCACGCCGTCAGCTGGGGTGGTCATCCAGCTCAACAACAGCAAGGCACCAGCCCGAAACCCCCGCACCGTGGCCCAGAAACCATCAGTCTATGTGGTGCAACTTGGGTTTGGACCCAAAATCCGCAGTCTGATGCTCGTCGACGCCCTGCGTCAAGCCGGCATCCCCGTCATGCACGACCTAGCCAGCGATTCCCTCTCCACTCAGCTACGTGAGGCTGAAGCAATGGGTGTCAACTACACCATCATTGTCGGCCAGAAAGAATTCGTCGAAGGCACAGTCATCCTGCGCGACATGAACGCCCGCAACCAAGAATACGTCACCCAAGACACCTTAATCCGAAAATTGAAACGAAGAAACGGAGTGGTGCTGATGCGGTAACTTGAAAGTCACCAAACAAAACAGCGTTGCCAGCGGCAGCGCTGTTTTGTTTGGTCCGTAACTACTACTCAAACCACTGTGCGACATCTGATGTCGCACAGTGGTTCTTAGTTTTGATGCCTGAGTCGCGATTTGACTTGCACTTCCCTCTGATTATGCTAATCTAGTGCGCATATATGGCAATCAATGTTGAAGTAGAAAAAAATAACAACGAGTCTAGCGCAAACGTTATTCGTCGGTTTACCAAACGAATGCAAGGCGCAGGGATCGTTCCTAAGGTCCGTAGCGGTCGGTACTACACTCGTATCAAAAGCCAAAACGTCCGTCGAGCAGCCAAACTAGAAAAACTAGAAAAAGCTGAGAAATACGACCAACTAGTCAAAGAAGGTAAAATCCAAGAACATCGCGGCCGCGGCAGACGACGGTAGCAGAGAGTAGAACAGCCCTTAGGGGCTGTTCTATTTTGCGGTATACTGTACCGATGGAACTTGCTATCACTGCAACTGTAAAAACCTATCCGCGTCACCAGTACGCTGCTATGGCTGATAAAATCCTCGGGAAGCGCTACAATCTATCGCTTGTGTTCATTGGGAGCGCTCGAGCGGCAACTTTAAATAAACTCTACCGCAAGAAAACGTATAGCCCCAACGTGCTCTCTTTTCCGCTCAACGAACGCACCGGGGAGATCTTTATCTGTCCGCAAGTAGCAGCCCGTGAAGCGACCAAATTCGACCTGACACCCGCTGGATACGTTGGTTTTTTGTTTATCCACGGCTGTTTGCATTTGAAAGGATTGGATCATGGGGATACAATGGAGGCTCAAGAGGCGAAGTGGGTTAAACACTTCAAACTCGTATAAACGTTATGGCTGAGAAAATTATCACCGGAATCGATGTTGGCACCTACCACGTAAAAGTGGCGGTTGCTCGCATGCCCAAGACATCCCCTGACGGCAAGCCACCCCGTCCAGAAATCATTGGTACCGGGCTGGCCGAGAGCCGTGGCCTCAAAAACGGCTACATCATCCACGAGGCAGAAGTCGCCCGCAGTATCAAGAGTGCCCTAGCCCAGGCTGAAAAAAGCGCCGGCCTGACCATCAAACGAGCCCACGTCGGAATCGGGAGTATTGGCCTAGAGGAAATGTACGCCCGAGGTGAAATCATCCCGGCTCGAGCAGACTCAGAAATCGTCACCGCAGACCTCGAAAAAGTCATGCAAGACAGTGAGGACCGCGTGGTGGACCAACTCCCTAACCGCCGCATCCTACACAGCATCCCACTCCGCTACAGCATCGACGGTCGCGAGGTCCTCGGTCGACCTCAGGGCCACAAAGGTACCAAACTGGAGGTAGACAGCCTATTTATCACCACGTACGAGCAGCATGTCAGTGATTTGATATCGGCGGTCGAGGGTCTAGGTGTGTACGTCGAAGACGTCATTGCGTCGCCCTTAGCTGCTAGTTTTGTGATGCTCAACAAAGCACAAAAGCGGGCCGGTTGCCTGCTCACCAACATTGGCGCCGAGACCACCTCAATCGTAGTGTTTGAAGACATGACACCAATCTCGATGCAAATCTTCCCAATCGGTTCAAACGACATCACCAACGACATCGCCCTGAAACTACGCATCACACTTGAAGAAGCTGAAAAAATAAAACGTGGCGGGATGAGTAGTGCGACGTTTTCTAAAAAGCGGTTAGACGAAATCGTCGAAGAACGACTCAATACGATTTTTGGAATGATTGACCTCCACCTCAAGAAAATAAAACGTGACGGTCTGCTACCGGCTGGGGTTGTACTGACCGGTGGTGGTGCCAGCAACACACAAGTCGTTGAAATTGCCAAAAAAACCCTCGACCTGCCAGCCCGCATTGCCACCCTCGACATCGGCCGCACCGCTAAACTCAAGGACTCTTCCTGGGCGGTCGCCTACGGACTCTGCATGTGGGGTGCCAGTGACTCAGAAGAAACCAGCGCCATAGGCGTCGTTAAAAAAGGACGCCGAACTATCCTTTCTTGGTTCAGCCAATTCCTCCCGTAGGTATCTCTATAAAAACGGTTGTATTTAATAACAATTTTACAATACTACAATCACACGATTCTTGATTAAATCAAGATGGTGACAGCAGAACAGTACCAATGTATTATGTATGCATTATCACAGACAGGCGCACCTGGGTGGGTGTCTGGCTAAAAAATATAGAAACTAGTCGTATGGAACAAATAACTTCAGACGTAGAGTCGTTCGCACGGATCCGAGTGGTTGGAGTCGGGGGGTCAGGTAGTAACGCGGTCAACTACATGGTCACCAACAAAGTAAAAGGGGTGGAGTTTATCGCCATCAACAGTGACGCGCAAGACCTGCACCACTCACTAGCCAAAAAGAAAATCCACATCGGAAAAAACCTCACCCGCGGTCTCGGGGCTGGTGGTAACCCTGATATGGGTAGACGAGCAGCGGAAGAAACGCGAGAAGAAATCAGCAACTCAATCAAGGGGTCTGACATGATATTTATCACTGGCGGTATGGGTGGCGGTACTGGGACTGGAGCAGCTCCCACCGTAGCTAAAATTGCCCGCGAGAGCGGTGCCCTAACCGTTGGTGTCGTCACCAAACCATTTCTGTTTGAAGGACAGCAGCGGATGCGAATGGCACTCGAAGGTATCGAGGCGCTCAAACAAGAAGTAGACGCGCTCATTACCATCCCCAACGACCGACTACTAGCAATTGTCGACAAGGAGACCACTGTCAAGCAAGCGTTTGAAATGGCTGACAATATTCTCAAGCAAGCGGTGGAGGGTATCTCGGACCTCATCACCATGCCTGGTATCATTAACGTTGACTTTGCTGACATCCGTAGTGTCATGGAAAACGCCGGATCAGCGCTAATGGGAGTTGGTATCAGTTCAGGAGAAAAACGAGCCGAGGAAGCAGCTCGCCTAGCAATCAACTCTCCACTCCTTGAAGTGTCTATCACTGGAGCCAAAGGAGTACTGTTTGCCATCGCTGGTGGAGACGACCTGGGAATGCTCGAAATCCAAGAATCAGCCCGCGTAATCACCGAATCAATCGACCCGCAAGCCAGGGTAATATTTGGAGCCATCCGCGACGAAAAACTGAAGAAAAACGAACTGAAAGTAACTGTAATTGCCACCGGCTTCCCTGAGGAGCTCACTGAAGGTAACTACCAAAATTCGTATATCACTAGACAAGCTCCTGCTCGAACAGAGCCAGAAAAAGAAGAAAAACCCGCCGAATCCACCCGCGGACGAATTTTCAACTCGCTACCCAGCAACCTAAAGAGAGAGGAGACGCCAGAACCAGTCAAACCCACCCCACCAAAACGTGACCCCAAACCAGTCGACCAAGTGGACGACATGGATGACGATGACTGGGGAGCCGTCCCAGCGTTCCTCCGAAGGTCCAAACTTAAGTAAAATAACGAGCGTAGCGACTATATTTTATTTATATCCGAATCTGTTCTTTCCTAAAACTGATTCCTGGATGAAAGTAAAATAACGAGCGTAGCGACTATATTTTATTTATATCCGAATCTGTCCTTTCCTCAGGCAGATTCCTGGATGAAAGTAAAATAACGAGCGTAGCGCTATATTTATTTATATCCGAATCTATTCTTTTCTAAAACAGATTCATGGATAAAAATATACTTTGAAGTATTATCAACACACAAAAAGCCGCGACCTGCGGCTTTTTGTGTGTTGATAATATGTGGTATCCTATGACCACTTACTTATTTTCCCTTTCTTTACCTATGTACGATTTGATTATTATTGGTGGTGGACCAGCTGGAGTCTCAGCTGGAGTCTACGCTTCGCGCAAACAACTCAGAACCCTCTTTATCACCTCAGACTGGGGCGGCCAGAGTACCGTCTCACCCGACATCCAAAACTGGATTGGGACCCCATCTCTTTCGGGCGAACAATTAGCCAAAGACTTAGAAGGTCACTTGCGCGCCTACGCCAGTGAGTGGGTTGATATTTTAGAAAAAGAGCACGTCGTTAACGTAGAGAAAAGCGATGACTTGTTTACTGTCACTGTCGCTCGCGGTGAGACCATGCAGGCCAAAAGCGTTCTCATTGCCACTGGATCAAAACGGCGCCGCTTGGATGTCTCTGGCGCTGACGCGTTGGAACATAAGGGTGTCACCTACTGTGCGTCTTGTGACGGGCCAATATTTGCTGGCCAAGACGTCGCAGTCATTGGTGGTGGTAACGCCGCTTTTGAAACCGCGGCGCAGCTCCTGGCATACGCCAAAAGTGTGACGCTACTCAACCGCAGTGGCGACTACAAAGCTGACCCCATAACCGTAGAAAAAGTCCTCGCCCACCCTAATATGACCGGGGTTTTTAACGCCAGTCCAACTAACGTTCATGGTGAGAAATTTGTCTCTGGACTCTCTTATACTGATAGTACCGGAACTGAGCAGACCTTGTCAGTTACCGGGATATTTGTCGAAATCGGTATGCTCCCAAACACCGATTTCGTATCAAACGTAGTCAAGCTAGACACCTACGGTCGCGTTGAGATTGACCCCTGGACCCAGCAGACAAGCACCTCAGGCATCTGGGCGGCCGGAGACTGCACTAACATCAAATACCACCAAAACAACATCTCCGCCGGTGACGCGGTCAAAGCCCTCGAGAACATCTATGTAACCCTTAAGACAAAATAACCAAAACGCACAGGTAAGCTTGTCGGTTTTCAAACTAACCTCTCGGACGCAGTCATCTAATTAGAAACGCAAAAGGCGCCCCTCCAGGCGCCTTTTGCGTAATACAACGTAGAGCTTGACCGATACCCAATTGCTCGTAGCCTCGAGCTAGTATGTAGATACTCACCACGAATATCGGTCTACTACTAGCGTACCTCATACAATTATCAGGTCAATACTTTGAGAAATAAAGCTATTTTACCAACTTGTGCATAACTCTGGGGACATCTTTTGTATAACTGTGGGTATTACCACTGGGTATAGCCTAGGATAAGTCTTACTGTGCTCGGTCGGTTCCCACCGCGACGGAGTACTCTTTTAACTGATTCATCAGTCCTTCGTAATACACCACTCCCGCATCCGCCACTCGGGTCAATGACGTGTGTCCCATCGCAGCACCTGCCCCAGACACTAGTTGCCAGTGGACAATTGCGCCACCAACAAAGAAACTCATCCACTCGAGCACCTCAGCACTGTCACTCCACTGATCTCCGACATACAGCTCTCCCATACTGGTGATTTTGACTGCAGTTTTTTCCGACTTAGGCAAAAGAAGGCTGACTGTTCCCGCTTCATCACAGATGGCTTGTAGGGCCGTTTTTTGTTGCGCAGCTGTCTTGCTAATTGTCTTGGACAGGTCCCCTAGCAACTCTTTCATAACTGATTCATTGGCCGCATAAGTAGTCTCTAGTACCTGGGCAAACGCATGTGCCTCCCCGACTTTTCTGGTGATTTTTTCATTCATACGGAACAGTATACCACCAAACTGGCTTCCACGCATAAAACGACTGGATTTTTTCAGAGTGTTTGATATAGTAGGCGCACCCAAAAGTATGGCCACGTGTGTGATCACACTTGGTAAGCACATTGGTCCCATCGTCTAATGGTTAGGACGCCAGGTTTTCATCCTGGAAATCGGAGTTCGATTCTCCGTGGGATCACAAACACACAATGTCGAACATTGCTAGAAGTCAGCGTATCCTGTGAGGTGATAAATGCTCGACGACTGCCAAGGGTTGGGTCACAAACACACAATGTCGAACATTGCTAGAAGTCAGCGTATCCTGTGAGGTGATAAATGCTCGACGACTGCCAAATGTCTATGTATCATATATGATACATAGACATTTTTATCCAACACTGCGTGTTGGATAGGGTTGGGTCACAAGTACAAAAAAGAGCACTGCGCAAGCAGTGCCTTTTTTGTTTTATGATCCCACGAGCAGATAGTCTGGGAGACTATCTGCGTGAGAATCGAAAAGCTTTTGAGTCAGATTGGGAGCGTAGCGAACTAATCTGGCCAAAAGGTGTACTGATCCTGTAAGGATCGATTCTCCCCTTTCCTAAGGGAGAAAGCAGCTGAGTCGATAGCCTCGAACGCTTAGTAGAATCTGCACGAAGTGCAAGATATAGTTAGCGATTCGTGACCACAACAGCTTCAATGCTCACCCCAGCCCCCTTTACTCGCAGTTTAGCGGACAAAGGGTTTTCACACCCAGAATGACACCTATTCGACAGTGACTGACTTGGCCAAGTTTCGTGGTCGATCGACGTTCAGACCTTTCGCCACGCCGATTTTGTAGGCCAACAATTGTAGTGGGATGGTGGTGATGATTGGCTGTAGAATCGGGTGGACTTTGGGAACGTACAACACGTCATCAGCCACTTCTTTGATAGCGGTGTCACCCTTGGTTGCTATCACTAACGTCGGCGCGCTACGTGCTTTGACTTCCTCGATGTTTGATACCATTTTGGCATAAACGTCATCTTGGGGTGCAAGAGCAATTACCGGGAAATTCTCGTCGAGTAGCGCAATCGAGCCGTGCTTCAGTTCCCCACCAGCGTACGCCTCAGCGTGGATATACGTCACCTCTTTTAGTTTCAACGAACCTTCGTACGCAATCGGCGCGTGGAATTTGCGCCCGATAAACATGGCGTTATTGTAACTGGCATATTTCTTGGCGATCGCGTCAATCGCACTGACGTCAGACAAATACGTATCAATCACCGTTGGTAGTTTTTGTAGCTCGGTCAAGATGGCGGTTGCTTCAGTTTTGGCTAATGACCCATTTTCTCGTCCTATCAAGACTGTCAGCAGCACGAGCACCGTCAACTGAGACAAGAACGCTTTAGTCGACGCCACAGCGATCTCTGGTCCAGCGTGGTTGTGTACCCCAGCGTCAGTCTCACGGGCGATAGTTGACCCAACAGTGTTCACAATCCCGAGAGTAAGTAGCCCAGCTGCTTTGGCTTTGCGGACCGACGCGAGGGTGTCAGCGGTCTCACCGGACTGCGTGATAGCCAACACAGCAGTCTTGCCAGTTTGTAAATTATTTTTGTAGCGATACTCACTACCAAGTTCGACTTCGACTGGGATACCGGCGTACTCCTCAAGCATGTACCGACCAACTTGGGCTGCGTAGTATGCCGAACCACACCCAACAATGACAAGTCGGTCGAGACTCTTGATCTGTTTGAGCACCGCCTCAAGCCCACCTAGTTTCACCCTGCCTTCTGTAATAATCAGTCGCCCCCGAGTGGTGTTCCTAATCACCTCCGCCGCCTCGTTGATCTCCTTTAACATAAAATGCTCGTAGCCTTGCTTTTGGATTGACGCAACATCCCACTTGACTGTCTCATGCGCTCGACTAACAGTCGTACCGGCAATAGTACTGATTTTGTATAAATCCGACTGAACCACTGCCATTTCTCCGTCCTCGAGGTACACAACGTCTTTGGTGTATGCGAGTAAGGCTGACGGGTCAGACGACACGTAGTTACCATCACACCCTAACCCCAGTACCACCGGACTCCCCATTCGCGCGACGATCAGCTGACCAGGGTTCGATTCACTCGCTGCAATCAACCCGTACGTCCCCCGGACGCGCTTGAGGGCTGACCGTACGGCCTGGTGCAGGTCACCGCTATAGAGCGAGCCGATGAGTTTTGCTAACACTTCCGTATCGGTCTCCGATGTAAAAGTAATCCCCTGGGCCAGCAACCCTTCCTTCAATTCACGAAAATTCTCGATAATGCCGTTATGTACAATCGCAAGGGCTCCGTGAGCTCCAACATGCGGGTGGGCGTTCTGCACCGTTGGGGCACCGTGGGTGGCCCAACGCGTGTGGGCAATACCAGTGGTACCAGACATGTCGACTGGAACGAGTTTGGCGAGGTTATCAATTGGTCCTACCGCCCGGATTGGTGTTTGTCCTACAACATACATCCCCGCCGAATCATACCCACGATATTCGAGCGTTCGTAACCCAGCAAGCAGCATCGGCGCTACCGGTTTTGTCCCCACGTACCCAAAGATTCCACACATAGATTAATGTTATAGCGTATATGCTATATAGTACTCTACCAATCGGGTAAAAGTCACATCTGTGAGAAAGCTGACCAAACCTGAAAAATTTGGTAACATGTATGTATTACCTAATAAATACATTGATATGTCGCTTGAATCACCGCAGACACCACAAGAAAATCTGAGAAAAGAACCTACTCAAGAGGATTTACAGGCAGCCGACCAGCTAATCATTGAAAATGAGCTACTGGCGCAAAACCCACGTGTGAAGATGCTCCAAGAAAATAACTTTGTGACTGAAGACGGACAACAGCTAGACGCGGGTAATTTTCTAGCGGCCATGCTTGACTACATCGGTACTCAGGAGGCAGGTAGTTTGACCGAAGAAGATATTTCTGCAGCTGTAGCAAATAACTCATAAACCAAACAAAGCCGTAAAACAGGTTGACATTTTGTTCAACCTGTTTTATTATAGGCGCGAATAGTAAAGGAGATATTTGTGTCACAGACATGGGAAAAACTAATAGGTGACCCTCAGGTCGCCCTAAGAATCCTCAGTCAGGATTACGATTTCAAGCAGTTCGTAGAAGAATCGCTTCCTCAGCTTCTACAAGAGATATCGGGTGAAACCCTGAATCTAGAGAAGCTGATGGAAGCACAATTCTTATGTGCTGAAGGTTTGGCAAATTTAGCCTTGTCCTCCTACTCACACGAAAGAATTGCAAAGATACAAAGAGGGTTGTCACAGTACGAACATGCAGGGACTTTTCTTGCAACACTTGGTACCGCTGAAAAAGGATACTGGCAACAGCATCTAGGTCTGAACGACAACGAGTATAGAAGTGTCCAAGACGGTGAATGGACAGTGAGGGACTTACTAGAACGAAGACCCGCGTTAATTCTCGCACCATGCCTTCGTCCGACCTCGTTCAAAAACTGAAGTACTTTACTAATCGCTCAGCCCATCAGCTGGGCGATTTTTTTAACTCAAAATTAAGTAATACACTGGTGTTACAGTAACTGTACATCGCGATTCGTCGGCGACTGGTCTTTCTTGCTGAGGAATACTTTGCTATAATCGGCGGGAAGACGCGCGCATAGCTCAGATGGTTAGAGCGCTCGCATGACATGCGAGAGGTCCCGAGTTCGATCCTTGGTGCGCGTACCAGAGTACAAATGACGAAGGTTCGACCTTCGTCATTTGTACATCACTTCTGCCGCCTGTTACAATACATGCCATGACTACCCTACAGAAAGACGTCGTCGTTATTTACCACGCCCAGTGTCGGGATGGGTTTGGTTCAGCTTTTGCTGCCTGGAAGAAGTTTGGAGACAGCGCGACCTATATCCCCCAGCGGACCCAGATCGCCGTGGCTGATTTTACCGACAAAGAAATCTACGTGCTGGACTACGGGCTAGAGGAAGAAGTACAACGAGCCCTACAAGCTACCAACAAAAGCGTCGTCGTTATCGACCACCACCCGGCGAGCGAGGCTGGGGTAACGGCTTTTCCACAAAATATATTTGATGCCAACCACTCGGGCGCGGTGCTGTCCTGGCAGTACTTCCACCCCGACACCCCTGTGCCAGAGCTGCTGTATTTTATCGAGGACCATGATTTGTGGCGCTTTGCGATGCCTGACAACCGCGCGTTTGGCGCAGCGATGAAAGAGTATGATTTTGATTTCCAAAAATGGGATGAACTGCTACAGCGACTCGAAGATCCGGCGTTCCGTGCCGCGTTTATCAACAAAGGCCAGATTATTTCACAGTTTGAAGACAATCTAGTCGAGGGATTGATGCACTACAAAGAGCGAGTACTATTTGAAGGTCACGAAGTCTGGGCACTGAACGTCGCCCGGACATATCGCTCTATCCTGGGACATCACCTAGCAACCTTGAACGCTGGTACCGACCAACCAGAAATTGGGATTGTATACTACCGCAACCTGAGCGCAGTAAATATTTCCCTGCGCAGTAACGGTGATGCCAATGTACGGGTTCTAGCCGAAAAGTACGGTGGTGGTGGCCACGACAACGCCGCGAGCATTAAAGTCGACTCGTTTGCCGACCTGCCATTTACCTTTATCGAGGAATAAAAAAAGGGTGGAACAAGTTGGTCCGCCCTTTTTGTACCTGTCTCGCCTGTCAACACCCAGTATCTGGAGTTGGTTTGCCGGATTTGGGAGCAAACCAATCAATCAGTTTAGCTGGTATAAGAAATACCAGCAGCACCAAGCTTATCCAAAGCCAAGATGCAATCGACATTACTTGCTTCATAAGGAACCCTTTCTTTGTGATTGCAAAACATACCATAGTTTTGCATTTTCTCAAGTAGTTCCGTATAGTACGAGCTATGTTGATTATATCCATTGAAACGTCGTGTGACGAAACTGCCGTTAGTCTGGTGATTGCTGACGGTGAATTCCCCCACGCGAGCTACGAAATAGCCGGTAACGGACTATGGTCGCAAGTAGACGCACACGCGCAGTACGGCGGCGTGTTCCCGATGGTAGCCAAACGCGAGCACGCTCGGACGCTCGTTCCAATGCTGTTGCAAGCCGCTGAGCAATCAGATTTACTTGAAAATCACCCGACTGATCTGTCCGAGGCTGACCAGGTGACACTGCGAGAACTACTCGTGCGCGAGGAAGGCCTAGCTGACGCACTGATTGAATTCTGTGCGCATCATTCCCTCCCCAAAATCGACCTGGTTGCTGTCACCAGTGGCCCCGGGCTTGAGCCAGCACTGTGGGTCGGGGTGAGTTTTGCTAAAGCGCTCGCCCACATCACCGACGCTCCAGTTGTACCGGTTAACCACATGGAGGGTCATATCCTTGCGAGTCTCTATGACGTGGAGCGCGACGACATGCTCAGCGACATTAGCTTCCCCGCTGTGTCACTTCTGATTTCTGGTGGCCATACTGAGCTGATCAATATGAGTAATTGGGGCACGTACGATAAAGTTGGCCAGACCCGCGACGACGCCGTGGGTGAAGCGTTCGACAAAGTCGCCCGCCTGCTCGGCCTACCGTACCCGGGCGGACCCCAAATCAGCCGCCTGGCGGCCGAGGCACGTACAGCCAACCTACCAGAGTTTGCCCCGCTGCCGCGGCCAATGATCAATTCTGGCGACCTTGATTTCTCGTTCTCAGGATTAAAAACTGCGGTGCGGTACGCGGTAGCCGACAAAGAACTGACCGACGATGAGCGAGCAGCCGTAGCGCGAGACTTCGAAGACGCCGTCACCGCCACCCTCCTCAAGAAAACCAGCACCGCTGTAGCCGACACTGGCGCCCAAACCCTAATCGTCGGTGGTGGCGTCAGCGCCAACCAGTTTATCAAACGAGCGTTTGAGTCCCACTTCCTCACCGAGCACCCCGACTGCACCGTCTATTTCCCCGCCCCATCCCTCGCCACCGACAACAGCATCATGATCGCACTCGCTGGCCATGCCCGGGCAACCAGTGCTCTATCACCAGCCGGAGCAATCGACATCAGAGCGGACGGAAACAAGAGTCTGTAGTTGAGAATACCAATACGGGGTTTGCTTTTTAAATATCCCCTCCCATGCTACTCTAAATATCTATGAATGAGCAAACTGACCAACAAAACAGCCATATCCCGGAGGTATTCCTCAAACCATTTGATCCGAGCGAACACGAGGACCGGCTGTATGCGATGTGGGATGATTCGGGGTTTTTTAACCCGGACAACTGCGTTGCGGCGGGGATTGCCGATACGGTACAAGAACCGTTCTCAATCGTCCTACCCCCACCGAACGTCACTGGCACCCTGCACATGGGGCACGCTGCTATGCTGGCGGTTGAGGATATCCTCGTGCGGTACCACCGTATGCAGGGCAAGCGCACCCTCTGGATCCCCGGGTCCGACTCAGCGGCGCTCGCTACCCAGTCCAAAGTCGAAGGAATTATCTATAAACAAGAAAAGAAGCGCCGGGACGAAATCGGCCGCGAAGAGCTACTCAAACGAATTGACGCCTTTGCAGAGGAGAGCAAAGACACCATCATCGGACAGACCAAGAAACTTGGCTCGAGTATGGACTGGTCACGCTATGCTTTTACCCTTGATAAGCCGCGCTATGCCGCGGTGATGGAGGCATTCATCCGAATGTATAACGACGGACTGATCTACCGTGGTGCCCGCAGCGTCAACTGGGATCCAGTGATGCAAACTACAGTTTCAGACGACGAGATGGAATACGTTGAGACCAATTCCCCTTTCTACTACTTCAAGTACGGACCGTTTACAATCGGGACAGTTCGACCCGAGACTAAATTTGGAGACAAATACGTCGTTATGCACCCAGACGATGCTCGCTACGCGCAGTACGAACACAGACAACAGATTGAGGTCGAGTGGATTAACGGCACGATTACCGCCACTATCATCAAAGACGAAGCAGCGGACCCAACTATCGGAACTGGAGTAATGACTATCACCCCCTGGCACTCGAAGGTTGATTTCGAGATTGCTGAGCGGCACGACCTAGACCGAGAACAAATCATCGACGAGCGCGGAATCTTACTTCCAATTGCCGGGGAATTTATAGGGCAGCACATCAAAAAAGCCCGCGCAGACATCGTAGCCAAAATGACCGAAAAAGGCCTGGTCGTAAAAATCGACGAAGTGAACATCAACAAAATTGCTACGAATGCACGTGGTGGTAGCACCATCGAACCTCAGATCAAAGAGCAGTGGTTCATCGACGTCAATAAGGAATTCACGATGGGACCATCTGAGATCCCTGGTGTGAGCGAGGGTGACCTGATGACACTCAAAACGCTGATGATTGCCGCAGTCAAAAATGGCGGAGTGAGCGTGTTCCCCGAACGGTTTGAGCGCATCTACTACAACTGGATCAACAACCTACACGACTGGTGTATCAGTCGGCAGATCTGGTACGGGCACCGGGTGCCCGCTTGGTTTAAGAATGGTGCTGTCAAAGTACAAGTCTCCTCTCCGGGCGAGGGTTGGAACCAAGACCCCGACACCCTCGACACCTGGTTCTCTTCTGGGTTGTGGACCATGTCGACCCTCGGCTGGCCAGAGAAAACGTCTGATTTTGAAACCTATCACCCGACGAGTGTGCTTGAGACCGGCTACGACATCTTATTTTTCTGGGTGGCGCGAATGGTACTGATGAGTACATATCTGGTGGGGCAAGTACCGTTCAAAAATGTCTATCTGCACGGCCTGGTTCGCGACGCCAAAGGTAAGAAGATGAGTAAATCAATCGGCAACACCATTGACCCGCTGGATATGATTAAGAAATACGGCGCCGATGCCACCCGTCTCTCGCTGATTGTTGGGGCCGCACCCGGTAATGATATGCCCCTCAGCGAAGACAAAGTCCGAGGATATAAGAAATTTGCCAACAAACTCTGGAACATCAGCCGGTTCACCCTCGGCAGTATTGACGGGGCGCAGTGGAACGCAACGCCTGAGTACAGTGAGCGCGACCAAGAAATTCTCGGCGAGCTGCGGGCAAAAGTAGCAGAAGTGTCAGCTGACATCGAAAGCTTTAACCTCTACCTCGCAGCTGAGAAGTCATACCACTACGTCTGGGGTGAACTAGCAGATAAAATCCTCGAGGAATCAAAACCAATCATCACTGGGCAAGACGCCTCCGCAAAATTGGCTCGACAACATGTGCTTAAAGAGTGCCTAGTCACCTCACTCAAAATGCTCCACCCATTCATGCCATTTGTAACCGAGACCATCTGGCAGGAGTTACCCAGTGAACTCAAGGACCGAGATATCCTGATGGTCGCCAAGTGGCCAAGAATGTAGACTCTCCCCAACAAAACAACAGCGACCCAAAGGTTCGCTGTTGTTTTGTTACAATAACCCTAAATGGAATCCACGGTCTTTGCAATTGCGTTTGTGGCTGGTTTAATCCCCGCTATATTTTGGTTGTGGTTTTGGTTGCGGGAGGACAGCCTCAAGCCAGAGCCGTGGTTCTTAATTGCTATCACCTTTATCGCAGGGATGGCGGTGGTACCGCTCGCCCTACCATTGCAGCGCTTTGCGCTCGAGCTGTACCCCGCCGCTAACGTCATGATCAGCTGGGTGATTATCGAGGAACTCCTCAAATACGCCGTGGCGCTCGCGATTGTGTTCTGGAACCGGGAGGTGGACGAGCCGATTGATATGGTGATCTACCTGATAGTCATCGCGCTCGGGTTTGCTGCGCTTGAAAACGCCCTGTTTGTGTTCAACCCATTGCTGATTGGTGATTTCCTCAACTCTGCTCTGACAGGCGGGTTCCGGTTCCTCGGTGCCACCCTACTGCACGTACTCGCGTCAGGTACCATCGGGATGTTCCTGGCGTTCACGTACTACCAGTCAAAAACCACGCAGATGATCGCCGGCACAGTTGGGTTGTTCATAGCTATCGTGTTGCACGCTTTGTTTAACTTTTTTATAATGGATGCAAGCGGAACCACCATTCTAGGCGTCTTCCTGTTTGTCTGGATTGGTATAATTATCCTCTTCTTACTCTTCGAGCGTGTTAAAATGCTTGAACGAAACCATAACCTTCGCACCTAACTATTATGAAAAAACTCTCATTTCTAGACCGCCTCACGGGCAACAACTCAGATGATATTGATCGCGTGCTTGGCGACGACCACGAATTTGGTGATGAAGACGAACTAGCGGTCGCCGACGACTACGCTGAAGAAGACGAGTGGGAGGAGGAAGAGCTCGAAACCAGAACCGCCGAACCCCAAGACGGAGAGCTGCCAGTAGACATGTACCAGACTGATGACGAGATCATCATCCGAGCAATCGTCGCCGGAGTGGACCCCAGTGACCTCGAGATCAGCATCACTCGTGACATGGTCACCGTGCGCGGAACCCGTGAAGAGTATCAGGAAGCCCGTGATGATGGGTATTTCCACCGAGAACTGTTCTGGGGTAGTTTCTCACGCACCCTACTACTGCCAGAAGAAGTCGCTATCGACGAGGCAGAGGCTAAAGAGAAACACGGCATGCTAGAAATCAGGTTACCCAAACTAGACAAACACCGCAGCACGCAGTTGCGGGTCAAAAGCGGAGTGCATAAGTAGCAATGTTACATAACAAAAGAACCTAGATACAATCCAGGTTCTTTTGTTATGTGTGCTTGGGAGCAGGCTCGTCCTGACGGTCGCAAATTCACTACGCTCATAAGCGCCGCGGGACACACCTCGCTATTCGTCGCGCCAGGAGGCGCGCTCCTCATAACGCTCCGGTGTTCGAGCCTGCCGAAACTGACATTAGTCAGTTTCTTCCCAACCCCAAATAACAAAACCGCCTAACGGCGGTCTTTGTTATTTGTGCTTGGGAGCAGGCTCGAACTGCTGACCCTTCGAGCTTCAATCGAATGCTCTACCAACTGAGCTACCCAAGCAAACGAGTAGTGAAAGAAAAGTTACCTTTTCTTTCGGCTGCGAGTGCAGCTTGGGCAAAGCTAGTTGCCCAAGCAAGCAGGATTACCCCACCACTCGCTCTACTCTTGGTACGCACCATTCTACCGAAATTTAAGAAAAATACAATCCTACTCACCCCCATCTGCCGCGCCACCCATGGCTTCGTAAAACTGCTTCCAGCCGGGAATTTCTTGTAAGCCAGTCTCAAACGTCTCAAACGATGAACCAAGTGAGGAAAAGTACGGCTCAACGACGTAGTAATACAACAAAAACGGCGCACCAATGAACACCAACGTAAAGATAGTGCGCAAAATAAATGACCACCACGCCGTGCGATACATTTTTTTCAGCAATACGTTGTTCTCTGTCAATAACTGCCGGTTCTCAGCAATCAAGCTTTTCATTTGTTGATGCTCGGTCTGTAACGGATCCATACGCTACTAGTATAGCAGGCTTAGAGGCAAAACTGGTTTAATATGCTAGTCTAGTGTCATCCAGCCAGGGCGATACGCCCACTTTGCCCTCATAGTTCAATGGATAGAACAAGTCACTCCTAACGACTAGATCTAGGTTCGACTCCTAGTGAGGGCACAATATAAAAACACCAGAGTAGAAGTTTTTATTTTGTGCCCGAAAGAAACCGTGAGGTTTCGCCTAGGAGTCGATGAGATGGAGTAAATTGCGCGATTGTAAGCAAACACCGATATAATATCTGTACCGTTCACGTAATGAAAGATAACCTAATGCAGACACCATACAAAACAGCGACCAATCTGGTCGCTGTTTTGGGTTTTTTACCTTGGTGTTAGATTTTTAGTAGTTCTTTGAGTTTGTCTTCATCGAATCCAATGACGACGTCTTGTCCGACTTGGATGACGGGGACGCCCATTTGGCCGGTGAGGTCAATCATCTCTTGGCGTTTGTCGGCGTCGGCCGCGACGTCGTGCTCGGTGTACTCAACGTTGTTTTCTTTGAAGAACGTTTTGGTGTGCTCACAATAATGACAGGCTGGGGTGCTATAAATTGTTACTGGTGTATCCATATACAACCATTATACCGAGTTATCACCGTCTGTCGAATAACCACTAGCGGACAAGACTAGTACAAGCATGGCTCAGACCCCACATTGTATAATCTACCGTTACCACGGCCACCAGCCTCGTGTCTTGACCGATTCCTCGGGTGGTTGCACTTGTGCAGCCACTTCGGTGTCTTCGAGGATTACTACCACTTCTTCGCCTGGTAGCGCGATGTCGAACTGGCGGCGCATCTCAGCCTCGATTCCGCGGTCATCGCGTAGGTACTGTACCTGGGCTTCTAGAGCGTCTTTCTGGGTCTGTAGCGCGCCAGCTTCAATTTCTACCTGTTCTCTACGGTCAGACATCATATCGGCGATAGTGTACCGCTCAAACGCATTCCACAGCATCATACCAGCCAACACCACCAACACACCCTGCGTGATGCGGGAATTGAGAATGGTGCGTAGTTTTCGCTTTTGGTAAAAATCCAGCATTGAATGAATAAAGAAACGTAGTGACTATTATGAATTTAGTTCCTAATTCGACCTAACGAGGGAGAATTGCTGGAACGGAAAGTCTAACGCCTTTGGTGCTTAGTATACTACGATTAACATTTAACATTAGCCCCAGTTCATGTACAATAATACCTATGAGTTTTCTATACGACAAACGAGCCAAAAAAGCGATGAAGTGGATCTGGATAATGATTGCAGTGGTGATTATCTTGAGTATGGTGTTTACAGGTGTGATTGGGTTTGGGTAATAGTTGAATCAATAAGCCGAACAAAACCGCCTGGGCGGTTTTGTTTTTTTCAACTCACTCTTACCGATTTATTAAAATCGCAGATTTGCGGATAGATGCGCGGCGCTGGAAAGAAAGCAGATGCGCCATACAAGTGGCCGATGAACGTTATTTTACTGACTAGCTGCAAAGTAGACGGCGCTAATTTGTGAGGCTAGTCATCTTTAATCCTTACAGGATCAGTACACCTTTTGGACAGATTATTTCGCTTTGCTCATAATCTGACTCAAAAGCTCATTAACGATGACATTTAGTCATCTTTTATCATTTTCATAAATACATCTGGGGGGATTTGGACGTTGCCGGTTCCTCGGGCCAAGGCTTTCTTCTTGCCTTTCTTTTGTTTGTCGAGGAGTTTGTTTTTACGCGACACGTCGCCGCCGTACAGGTGGCCGGTGACGTCTTTGCGCATCGCAGATAGCTTTTTGGTAGCAATGATTTTCCCCATAACTTTGCCTTGGAGTTTGGTATCAAACTGGCGACGCGGGAGAGTTTTGAACAATTTCTCGGTGATGGCTTTGGCATCAGCCTCCGCTCGACCGAGCCCGACCACACGCGAAAATGCTGGGACAATCTCTTCCGCCACTAGGATATCCAGGCGCGTGACAGTGGCGTTGCGCATCTCAGCGATTTCGTACGAGAGTGAGGCGTACCCGCTACTAGCATTTTTAAGTTTATCGAAAAACCCCCGCATCAGCTCGCGCAACGGCATTTCAATCACCAACAGCGTCCGACCATCACCGAACACTTCGGTGTCAACCACGGCCCCTTCGTGCTCGTATAAGAGCGTCATAATGTTACCCATGTAATCACCTGGCAAAATAATCTGCCCTAGCACCCACGGTTCACGGATGGATACTTTGGCGCCGTGGTCGGGGAACCGGGTAGCGGCGTAGATATGCTCGATTTTACCGTCTTCCCAGGTGACTTCGTACGAGATAGACGGTGAAGTGATGATGATGTCGATGTTGAACTCCCGGCGCAATCGTTCGGTCACGATTTCCATGTGCAACATCCCCAAGAACCCGCACCGAAATCCACGCCCGAGGACACCTGATGATTCCTCCTCAAACGAGAGGGATGAGTCGGACAGTTTGAGGCGGTCAAGGGCTTGGCGCAGCATCGTAAAATCGTCCTGACTTTCGGAAAACACCGATGCCCACACGACTGGATTTGCTTCTTTGTAGCCCGGTAGCGCCTCTCCACCACCCTTAGCGTACGTGAGGGTATCTCCAACTGAAGCCACGCCCGCTTCCTTGATACCAGTGACCACGTACCCAATCTCGCCTTCGCTGAGCAGTTCTGCCGGGACTTCTTGCGGGGCGAGGATTCCTACTTCGAGTGCCTGAAAAGTCTTGCCGCTGATGGCGAATTTGAGCTGGTCGCCTTTCTTGACCGCACCGTCAAACACGCGCTGATACACCACAATCCCTCGGTGATTGTCGTACTCAAAATCAAAAATCAACCCACGGTACGTGCCAGCAGTACCCACCGTCGGTGCCGGGATCCGATCACAAATAGCCGACAGCAGTTGCGGTACACCTTCACCAGTTTTACCTGACGCGCGCAAAATGTCTGCGGTATCACACCCCAGGAGCGATACAATCTCTTGGGAGACTTCATCAATCCGAGCGTGCGGGACGTCTACTTTTGACAGCACAGGAATGATGGTTAACCCGAGATCCTTGGCCATCTGTAGGACACTCAAAGTCTGCGCCTGGACGCCTTGGGTGCTGTCTACGAGTAGCAGCACTCCCTCGACAGCATTAAGCGCGCGCGAGACTTCGTACGAAAAGTCAATGTGCCCTGGGGTGTCAATGAGGTTCAAGATGTACGCGACACCATCTTTTTGGTAGTCCATCCGGGCGGGTTGCATTTTGATCGTAATTCCTCGCTCGCGCTCGAGTTCCATCGAGTCGAGTACCTGAGCTTGCATTTTGCGCGCCTCAACGGTATTGGTTTCTTCGAGCATGCGGTCAGACAACGTGCTCTTGCCGTGATCGATGTGTGCGATGATACTAAAATTGCGTATGTTTTGTGACATATAAGTAGAGCTACTCTACCCTATTTTATAGAAAAACTACAGGTACCGACACCCTACTGCGGTTTGGTGACGTCGGTCTTGAACAGCCGACGACGAAATGAAGTGATAGTTTCGTTCATTTCCTGTGACCGGAGCAACCAGTACACGACACCGATAGCAGTAAGCCCAGCTGCACCCGCAACCGCACCTTGCAAGGCAATCCCGATAAACATGTTTTGATTGATGCCTTCGACTACGGTTTGTAGCGTCAGGTACGCAGCAGCAGCACCGGCACTCATAGCAGTGACCGACTGTACAACCAGTCGACCCAATGATTGCAACTCAATCCCAAACGACCGTCGCGCAACCAGTATCAGTAGAACAATTTGAATAACTTGCCCCAAAGTAAACGCGGCGGCGAGAACGAGTATTTCTGACCCAGGGACAGACCCCAGGCGCAGGGCTGTGGCGATAGTAGCCTGCAGGACAGGATTGGTTTGCCAGAACCACAGTCCGACAAAGGCGGTAGTCACAGCCACTAGGCTGCTGGCGATAGTGATCATGAGCGGGGTAAGTGTTCGTCCACCAGCGTAGAACGCTCGCACTAGTAGCAGCTGGACCGCTTGGGCAAATAGTGACACTACGAACACTGCTAGGACCGCAGCAGTTAATCTCGTATCGCTCCAGTCAAATTCCCCACTACCGAGCAGCACGCGCACAATGTGCGCCCGCAGCACCACCACCAACCCAATAATCGGAATCGACCAGAACAAAATATGCCGCAGCGCCGTCATCAACTGCAGGTTAAATGCCGCCTGGTCGCGCTTAGCAAATAGGTGTGACAGAGTTGGAAACGCTGCCACTGAGTAACTCATCCCAATAATAACCAGCGGGACCGATTGGATGTTGTAGGCAAACTGAAACACTGACACTGAACCAACCGTGAGTGTCGTAGCGATGCCGACGAACAGCAAAAACACCAACTGGTTAAGCGATAGTGTCAGCGCGCGTGGTAACGCCGCTGCGAACATCTGCCGCATTTGCGGCCAGTTAAACCTAAACGTCGCCTGGAACGCAAATGGGCTCGAACGCACAAACGGTACTTGTACGAGCAAGTGTCCCGCCGCCCCAATCACCACCCCAGCTGCTAATCCAGGTAATCCAAACATCGGATACAACGCCACCAGCCCCAATATAATCCCCACGTTATACAGCAATGGGCTAATGGCGTAGAGCACAAACCGGTGCTGCATCTGGGTCACTACCCCACACACACTCGAGATACCCAGCAACAACGGCTGGAGTAATAGTATCTGTACCAACGGCACAAGCGTAGCTGCTTGATCAGCGTAACCAGGAAATATAAGGGGCACAAACCACGGGGCTGCAATCGTCAAAATAACCGCCAACCCGGTATATACGAGCAGAAACAAAGTAAATACCTGCGAGAGTAAAGCTTTTTTGGCGGCGGTACTGCTGCTTTTCTCGATAAACGGCAGCAACACGTAGACAGACAGTACCGCTGCAAACAACACAAACAGCAGATCAGGAATCCGGAACGCAGTGTAGTAGAGGTCAAGCTCAATCCCCGCTCCAAACGTGTGCGCCAACATCCGGTCTCGTACAATCGCTAACATTTGTGAACCAAAGGCAAACAACGCTAAAACGTACGCTGCTTGATGCAGACCTTTTATTTCACTGTAGACAAAATGGAACGCGCGACGGACCATAGATTATTGAACCGGAGACTCTTGTGCCTCGTCTCCGTCTGACGCAGGAACAGCATCTGTCGGCTCAGCGGGTGTTGGTTCGACTGTCTGGCTTGGAACGGTATTAAGTGGCGTAATCAAATCAGTGTCCGAGGTCACCGGTGCACCGTCACTTGGTTGTGACAGCTCGTCCACCAACTCACTTGATACCGTTGGTATCGATGGTACCTCGCCTGACTCGAGGGCAGCAATCAGACTGATCAGCTGCTCATTGTCGACATTAGTTTGTGCCACTAACCGCAGGTCCTGTAGCGCTGATTCGATTTGCTGTAGATCAACCAGCAATAGAGCGCGCAAGTACCGGGCCTTGGCAAACCCGGGATCAAGAGTCAGAGCTGCTTGGTAGGCAGCGAGAGCTTCACTGGGTTGTTCGGCGGCAGCGTAGAGAATCCCCAGCTGATAGTACCGAGCGGGATTTTGTGGCTCGAGGGTAATGATGGTACGGGTGGTTGCAATTGCAGCTGGTACGTCGCCAGCGGCGATATCTATCTGCGTGAGCAAGAATAATGCTTCGGTAAAGTTGCGTCTTTGTTGTAAGGCTTGAGTAACTGCACTACGAGCCGCTTCGGCGTCACCTCGGGCAACCGCCATCTGGGCTCCCATCAACGCGTAGAGCGGATTTTTGGGATCAAGGGCAGCTGCCTCGGTCAGAGCAGTCTGTGAACGTTCTAGGGCGCCATCCACCCCGACAATCGCGTAATTGTTAAATATGGTTGCGAGCAAAGCCTGGTACGTTGGATTGTGAGGAGACGACGCGATAGCTGCGTTGGTGAACAAGAGCGCTTGTTGTGCCGCGGCAACAAACCGTTGCTGATCAGCTTCCACCGGATCAGCCATGGCTAGGAGTCGGTTCATCTCAAGCAGAGCTACCTGAGCGCGGACGCCAAGGAACTGATCATCTGGATAGAGCGCAAATGAACGCGTAGCGGCTTGGTCAATAGCTACGACGTCGGTTGAGGCTCGTTGGGCTTGGTTGAACGAGCTTTGGGCTACGTATTGTTCACCAGCGGAGAACAATATAAACACGGCCCCAGTAATGCACAGAATCACTACCGCCATCACAACAAAGCCCCGCTTGTGGTTGACGACCAACGGCACCGTTTTACGCAGAGTTGGTTGCAAGTCAGCGAGTGAAGCAAACGTCAATCCGGTCAGCAGTGCCGCCAGTAGCAGCACAGTCGCACCCGGAACATAGACATAAGACATGCCCCACAAGAATACTGAACCAGTAAAGGTTACCAGTGAAGCAAAGTACCAGAACGAATTTGGTGCCGAGGGCCGCAGTAGCGTGCGAATACCCAACCAGAGATACGACAACGTAAAGAGGACAAACGCCAAGCCACCCAATAACCCAACCGTAACAAACAGGGTCGGTACATATCCACTACCAGCTACAAAATCGGTGTTCCAAAATAACGTTTCGTTGATAGCACTGTCTTTGTGCTCGCGCCAGGCTGACTCGTACTGGTTGGGACCGACACCAAGCAGCATCTGCCCGTCAGTGTACACCCCTCGGGCGATATCAATGTTCGCCGAGACAGACGGACGAACTTCGAGATACTCCACGTCAAACTGGTCGGCAAACCATTGTCCAGTGTAATTACCAGCGATGATAAATATCGCACTACATACACAAATGAGGGTGGCCACAGCCAATACGACAGACCGAGACTGAGTAGCGATTTTGGTTGCAGCATCTGAGAACAGGTGTTCAAATGACAACACGTAGAGCAGTACGATCAACCCAAAGAATCCAACCACTATCCAGACGTACAAGAAGTTCACCACGGCCATAATCAGCAGGGCTAAAACAACAACGGCTGCGAGCAAACCCTGCACCGCTGGACGTAATTTGAGTTGCAGCAACGTGATAACGCTCAGCACCACAGCCAAACCAGCCAGTAGGGCCAGATCATTAAAGTTACCGGCCGGAGACTGAGTCACACTCGCAAAGCTCCCGAATGGCAAAATTGGCCCAGCAAATAGTCGTACGGACGCATATAGTAGCAGTAGTCCCAGTCCCAACCCTAGAGCAGCGCACGTAAAAAACATATATCGTGTGGAATGCTGCAGCACAAGTGGCACACACATCACTCCAAGCAACAGCACCATAAATGCCACGGTTTGGACTTCAAACACACTCCCACGCAAGGCGGCCAGCGTATCAACTGACGTCACCGCTGACGTCACCGCTACAGCCAGGAACCCTATAAACACCGCAATCGGGATTGGTAAAATCGTTGTGACTTCTCGTGTCCGCAGCGCCAGCAAGCTACCAACAATAACGATCAGCGCTACACAGATGAGCGCTAAGAACGATTTCTGGAAACCAAGCGTACCCCACAACCCAGGGAGAAAGAAGATTGGCAACAAGAACGCCAAGCCAACCACAGATAGTCGTGCGCAACTAGCTAAAAAACCACTCACTTTATCAGGCACGGGCGTTGTGTTTGTAGCGACTGGCTCTGGGTTACTGGTAATTTTTGGGGCGGCTGACTGTGGTGCGAATTGATTAGGTATCATAAATATACAAGTAAATAGTATTTAGCTTCAGGAACAATGATACCACATCAAAAAAACCCCTTGCGGGGAATTTTGAACACCTACGCCGGATTCTGTCGTGATTGCTCACGGATGATCATCTACCTAGGTCGATGGTTACCCATCGACTCATGCGGCTCTCTCACTTGCGTGAGCGCGGCCTTGCACACTAGTAAGGATTTAGCCGTTTCACCTCCAATGGTTACCCATAGAGCTATCCCGCGCGCGGACGCGCGGGACTCCATTGCTTTCGCGCTAGACGTCTCTGCTCGCACCTCGGGTATTACTACCGACGGGCGTTACCCGCTACCATACTCCTGGCGAACCAGGGTGTGTCCGGACGTTCCTCCCCACTCACGTGAGGCGATCATCGTGCTGGGTTAGTATGCGGTAGATGCATATATTTGCAAGTTTATCGCGGGAGTACGAGTTCATCCCCAAGGACAATACTGTGTGTCTGCACAAACCCAGCAACTGTCTCAACTACAAACCAAGCTGGTACTGGCGAAGCAAACGATGACGGGAACGTATCAGGCGAGACATTTTCTTCGATATGAACAATTTCTCCCGCTTGTGCCACCCAGAGGATATCAATCGCGTAGTTCATGTCTTTCATCCAAATTGAGTGGGGACCTGGTACACCAAAAGCAAAGAGTTTGATGACATCATCCGGCAAATATGGCGTGTTCGACAGACCTTTGATCCGATTCGTCATGGTATCCGCGACCGACGCTTGGACGAGGACGCCACCGAGCAAGACCGGGACGGTGTTCGGGTATATACGCCGCCAGTCAGTCTGGTCGTCTCCGGCTGGGTCTAGTTTGCTCACTGCCACCTCATCAGGGATCTCAAACGCTCCGGCGGCTACTTCCGCTCGGAAATCACTGCGTTGTTTTTGTACGGCGTAGTACCCAGCGTACCCCACTCCAACAAACGCTAGGAGCAAAGCAACAATTACAATTCGTTCCGCAGTTTTCATACGACTGGACTAGAAGGCGGTGTAGATCAGATACGTAATAACCGCGACCGAAGCACCCAGCACCGTACCCCAAATAATATCAACAATAACCAGGTCAAGCGGCCAGTCTTTGAGCGTTGCAAGGTTCGTTAGGTCGTAGGTCGCATACGTAAAAAACCCAAACAGCCCACCGTAGAGCATCACCATCTGCCACCCTTTATCGAGTTGTGGATACACCGCAAAGAAAATCAACCCCACGAGGAATACTAAATAAAATATAATCGACGCCGTCCAGTTGATTTGTAACAAGTCACCCATCCGCTCGCGGTAAAAATTACTAGCAATTACTCCCAACCAAAGTAAATCAATGATGAGAAAAATGGGTACACTAATCGCGTAGAGTATAAAAAAAGTTTGGAAATTCATATACCACAACTATACCACGCCTTACAGCATGATTACCGTCGCCAACCCAAGTAGGAAAAACAGTCCCGATACGTCGGTAATAGTCGAGATAAATATCGTCGAGGTGGCAGCCGGGTCTTTACCGATATGTTTCATAAATAACGGTACAAATGAACCAGCTACCGCCGCGACGATGTGCGCACCAATCAGAGCAACAGCAACCACTAACCCTAGTAGCGGCTCACCATTCCAGACAGCAGAAATCAGCGCCACTACCGCTCCAATAATGATCCCGTTGATACAGCCAGCGACCATCTCGCGCCAGAGCGCTGGGGCGGCGTTTTTGAGTGAAATAGTCCCCAGCGTAATCCCCCGGACCATAATCGCAAACGACTGGGTCGCGGCGTTACCTCCCATCCCAGCAATCACCGGCATGTAAATCGCCAGGATTGTCAACGCATCAAGCGTATCTTGATACAGCAACACCACCGAACTGGCTAGAAAAGCCGTTGCCAGGTTCAAGATTAACCACCGATACCGGTTTTGCACTTTTTTGCCGATACTATCAAACGGTCGCTCGCTCCCATCTACTCCCGCAAAATCATACAGCGACTCAGCCGGCAGATTCCCGAACAGCTGCCTTGCGACATCAGCGTAGACCACCCCCAACACACTCTGGTCATGATCAACCACTACTAGTTTGCGCGCCACCGAATCAGTCAGGGCAGTGACGATTTCACTCACTTCAGATTGATACGCGATGGTACCTATCGGTGTGATGATTTTCTTGAGCGTGAGCGTATTACGGGCCCGCACCATCTGGGAAAGCGGGGCTTCACCAACCAGTATCCCATCACGATGCACCAGAATCTCGGGGTACTTGCCCGTTTCTCCGTAGTGCTCATCAACCAGATCAGCCGTAAACCCGATGGTTTTATTTTCCGCTACAAAAATGTAGTTAAAGGTAATTAGCGCCAACGAGGCTTGCGGGTGAAACCGCAGGAAATATTCCATTTTGTCTTTGACTTCCCCCCTGAGTCGATCGACGATTCGTCGGCGTTTTTTGGGGTCCGGTATTTTAGCTAGGGCTCGCTCGGCTTGCTGGAGGTCCATGTGATCAAGCAGGTCAACAATCTCGATGGTTTTGAGCTGCTTAAGAACAGTCTGCTGGACATAGGGGGATAATTCAGAAAACACTGCGTATTGTTCCGGGACCGTCAGCTCGCGCAAAACCCGCATGCGCTCATGCGGGTTGCGGGTGACTTTTTTGAGCGTGGCAGTGGCAGCGGGTGACATTGCCTGCAGTATAACAGTCGCCTGGAGCTAATTTAGTTGGATATCCGCACTGGCTCGTAGTTCTTGTAGGTATGTGTCAAGGGCTTCTTGTTCTTTTGCTTGTCGCAACTGCGCTTCAATTTGACCAGTGACTTCAACCAGTGGCGGCAATTCTTGACCGTTACTAGCTGCTACGGCGCTGTCATACACCTCGGCAATTTCTTCGGGTGATACGGTCAGGTCAGCGGTAGCGAATAGTTGTTCAATCCAGGTACGGATTAATAGCTCTTCCTGAACGTCAGCGTTCAGTTGTGCCTCGTCAATGCCAAATTCAGCCAGTTCCACCAGCAAGGCGTCCAGCCCACCGTTGGCTGTCGCGATTTCTTCTATCCGGGCGGCCACAGCTGATTCCTCAATCACCACGCTGTTCTTAATCGCAGCTTGCTTGAGAAGGGTCGTATTGATCAGCATTTCGAGCGCCTGAGTTTCGATTTCTGCTCGTACAGCGGGGTCGGCTGGGTCCAGTCCCTGCGCTACTGCCGCTCGCTCGAGTTGTTCAACTCCAGCCGCTAAGTCGTCAGCGCTCAGTCGCTCACCAGCGACCACCGCCACTGGAGCGTTGGCATCAAGCGCAGCAATCAGTCCGCCAAATACATTGGTCTGGACGCGATCTTGGCGTTCCAACTGGAACAGCACAATCAGTAACGCCAGCACGACGACAATGACGGTAATAATGGTGTATTTGTTTGACTTTGATTTCACTGGAACACTTGCGATTGGTGCTGGGGTAGCTGGCGTAGCTTCCATCGCGACTTTGATTGGTTCGGCGTCTACCAGTTTTACTTCTGGAGTTGTTGGTTCTGGGGTGGTTACTTCTGGAGTAGTTGGTGGGGCACTGGTCTCTGGTGTCTGGTCGGTTGTTTGTGGTTCTTTTGTATCCATAGATATCCGTTACAAATTAATTTACCCCCTATCATACACCACTCTGACTAGTCTGTAAGGGCCCGGGGGTGTTTAGCTGACCAGCTGGCAAGCACAATAGCAGTGGCAGCCGCGGCGTTGAGGGACTCACACTGGTTGTGGATGGGGACTGAAATAAGGTCATCACAGACCTCTTTGGTGTGCGGTCGCAGTCCCGACCCTTCGTTGCCGAGCACAAACACCGATGGTTTGGGGTATGTCTCGGTCGTCGTGCTAGTGGTGCCATCACCTTCTAACCCGTACGCCCAGAACCCCCGGTCCTTGAGATCACGGATGGTGGTGTTCACGTTTGGAATCGTCACGAGCGGAATCCGGAACGCCATCCCAGCTGACACCTTGACTACGGTGCCAGTAATTGGAGCCTGGTTGTGCGGCGGAATCAGGACACCCTTGATGCCAAATGCAGCTGCTGAGCGAATCACCGCTCCAACGTTGTGCGGATCTTGGACTTCTCCCAGTACGAGCAACCCAGTATCATCAGTGACCTTAAGCCTGTTGATAAACTCCTTATAAGGAACAGTCAGTTTCTCCGGATAAATCCCCGCGACAATCCCCTGATGCGCGGCGTTTGAAGAAATTCCCCGCGGTGGGTTACTGAGGTTCAATTTCTTTATTGGTACACGAGCAAACTCAGCGGCCGCCAAAATCGCAGCATCCCCAAACTCCGCTGCAGCATGCAACTCCACCACCACGTCCGGTCGCTGCTGCAACACTTCGCGCACCGCGTGTTTACCAAAAATATACCCAATTTCCTGTTTCATAATTGAGCGCATCCTAGCATAGAACAATGTACATTGACATAGTGGTGTAGTGTGTTATCTTAGTGGTTACTTTTGTTTCTCGTGTGGGGCTGCAGGAGTCGTAGGCAGCCTGATATACAGACCCAGCCTACCGTATTATTTTCCTGCACTGTAGCCAATATTAAATAAAATGCCACAAACACAAACTAGACGACCAGCCGGTCGTACCGGCGGGTCGCGCCCGCCAAGTAGCAATCGCCGTTCATTCTCAGGAGGAGGAGGCGGCGGCCGACGTCCTTTTAGCAAAGGCCAAGGACGAAGCGGTGGAGGAGGCGGAGCTCGAAAAATGCCCACCTTTGACCCATCACAATTCATCAACAAAAACCCCGTCGACGTCGTCGAAGAGGTAATAGTGCCAACCCACACCTTTGCTGATTTTGGATTCCATCCAGACATTGTCAAAAACCTCGATAAAATGGGGTTGACGACACCATCACCAATCCAGGACAAAGTGATCCCGCAAATCATGCAGGACCTCGACGTCATCGGACTAGCGGCTACCGGAACCGGTAAAACCGCTGCGTTCTTGCTACCACTGATCCAAAAAACGCTGGAATTACAGCACGAACAAACCCTGATTCTCACCCCCACCCGCGAGCTCGCGCTCCAGATTGAGGTAGAGTTCCAGAAATTCAAAACCCCATTCAAATTGTTCTCAACCACCTGCGTGGGCGGAACCAACATCCGACCACAGCTGAGTGCCTTGCGTCGCAAGCAACACTTCATCATCGGAACACCAGGTCGAGTGATGGACCTAATTGATCGTGGTGCCATCCAGCCCCAGAACTTTACTAACGTCGTCCTTGACGAGGCTGACCGAATGCTCGACATGGGATTTATCCATGACATGCGCAAGATCCTCAATGATGTCCCCTCTGATCGACAAACGCTTTTTTTCTCAGCAACAATGAACAAAGAAGCTGAGAGTCTGGTGCACGACTTTATGATTGACCCAGTGACTATTTCGGTGCGAACCAAAGACGTCACTGACAGTATCAAACAAGACATCGTTCCCTACTCACACGCCCACAAGTTCGACACGCTACTAGCTCTACTCTCAAAAGAAGAACTCAAACGAGTGATTATTTTTGGAGCGATGAAGCACAGTGTGGAAAAACTTTCCCAAGAGCTGACTAAGGCCGGCATCAAGTCTGACGCTATCCACGGCAACAAAAGCCACGGCCAGCGACAACGGGCACTGTCTGCGTTCAAAAGCGGCAACGTCCGCGTACTGGTTGCTACTGACGTAGCGGCCCGCGGAATCCACGTTGACAGCGTGTCACACGTGATTAACTACGACTTGCCCGGAACCTTCGATGACTACGTTCACCGCATCGGTCGAACCGGTCGCGGAGACCTCAAAGGCGAAGCGCTGACGTTTGTTGCCCAGTAACAAATCTGAAGCAAAAAGAAAACGGCGACCATACGGTCGCCGTTTTCTTTGTCTCAAATTACGATAGGTAGCTAGCAAAGTAAATCGCGTGACAAGTGTACCCGCCCGGATTCTTTACCAGGTAATCTTGGTGGTAGTCTTCTGCGGCCCAAAACCGAGTGAGCGGTTCGAGCGTCGTTACCACTGGATCACCCCAGCGGGCTGATTCATTGACCACATCACTCATCTCTTCAGCAATCTGTTTCTCTTCATCATTTGCATAAAAAATAGCCGATCGGTACGACGTCCCGCGATCATTCCCCTGTTGGTTCAGCGTCGTCGGGTTGTGAATCTGGAAAAAGAAATCAAGGATGTGTTGGTAGTCGATTACATCTGCGTCATACGTGATCTCCACCGCTTCCGCGTGACCAGGATGTTGTTCGTAGGTCGGGTTTTCATTCTCTCCACCACAGTAACCAGCTTCGGTACTAACAACACCATCCACTTCTCGAATCAGGTCCTCAAGTCCCCAAAAACATCCCCCTGCGACTACTGCTGTTTTTATCATATGCTTATTATACGCGGCGACTACGATTCTATTGCAGTTTTACCAGCCCACTCCCCGGCGACAGCGCCCGTACTCCAGCACAACTGTAGACTATACCCACCAGACGGGCGGTTGATGTTGAGAATGTCACCCACCAGATATAGTCCTGGGATTACTTTTGATTCCATCGTTTTGAAATCAATTTCAGTTAGTTCGACTCCTCCAGCTGACACAACCGCTTTATCTTTCCCAAGCAACCCGCTCACTGGCAGTGGAATAGCGCGCAGGTATTGCCCCAGCTTGATCCGTTCTGGTTTAGTAACCGAATTACATTTAGTCTCATCATCGATTCCACACTGTTGTAATACCGCTTTTGCAAGCGCAGCTGGGATGAGTTGTCCGAGTGCATTACGGACTTTTTTATTTATATCTACTGTAAACGCATCACGTAACATTTGATCCATCGCCGCTGGGTCAGTCCCTGGGAATAGATCGAGTGTAATCACCACCTCGGCGTAACCCAACAGATCCCCTACCGTCTTACTCATATTCAGCACCGTCGGACCAGTCAGACCAACGTGGGTAAATAGTAGTTTCCCTGGGTGCACACTGTGTTTAACCCCATCCGCATAGAGCGTCAGTCGACACTCAGGAATCGTCAACCCGCTGAGCTGCTTAGTCCAGCCCGAGCTGAGCGTCAGCGGAACCAGCGCAAAACTATTCTCAACAATCGTGTGTCCAAGCGCTTCCATCCATCGCATGCCTTCGCCGGTTGAACCGGTTTCCGGCCTCGTCGTACCACCAGTGGCGACAATACACGTTTTAGTTGTAATTGACTCAGCTCCTTTGACGATAATTTCAAACCCATCAGCTGTTTTTAGAATACTGTTCACCATAGATTCGGAGGCTACAGTAACGGTCGAAGCTTGCAGTGCTTGCACGAGTGCTTGCTGGACTGACTCAGCTTTTTTGGTCGACGGAAATAACCGTCCTTCATTTTCTTCTACCGTATCAACCCCACGTTCCCTAAACCAGTCAAGGGTTTCTTTCACCCCGTGCTGCATAAACGTCGAGAACAAAAACTTACCTTCTGCCTGGTATTTGCTGAGCATCTCGCGCACCACTGGTTTGTTGTTGGTCACGTTGCACCGCCCTCCACCAGAGATTAGGAGCTTCTTCCCGAGGACGTTATTTTTCTCCAGCAACAAAACCGACGCACCGGTATCAGCCGCTGCATTTGCCGCCATCATCCCAGCCGGTCCTCCTCCAATTACCACGACGTCGTACGGTTGCATATTGCCGCTAGCCTACGCTTGATACATGTGACAGTCAACAATCCGTAGAGCATTGCTGGGGTACCAATTTCGATTATCGGCGGGGATGAAGTGCCTATAGTGGTCTGTGAACATCGGAGCCCTTGAGAAATTGGTACCCCAGCAATGCTCGGCTATTTCGAGCACACCGCTTTTATATTTCCAAACGCCGACACCCAGCACTCATCTATCGTCCAGCCGGCAGTTTCCAGTAGCGCCCTAAACTCTGATTCGCTGTACAGGCAGACCGGCTGCGTGATAGAAAACATCTCTTGTCCTAGTTCAGACAGCTGAGTAAACCGCTCTTCTATAGGAGTAGCTGCAGCCGAGTACACCTCGCCCACGAGAGAACCCGTGCCGGTAACCGAGATAAATAATTTGTCAGTTGTCACCTGCCGCAATTCCCGCAAAACAACCAAAGCATCATGGTACGGCAAATAATGAATCGTTCGCTGACACAGCGCGATATCGAACGTTTGGTTAGGGACGAGTGTCAACAATTGCCTCATGTCCCCTGGTATAAAGCGTAGTTTATCTGTCGGGTGCCCATAGATAGCAAACTGCTCAGCAAAATCATACCGGTCAATCGCCACTACGTGCGCCCCAGCTGCAGCCATCCGGACCGACTGCCCACCAGCCCCAGACCCTAGATCGAGGACACGACAACCTGGATGCTCAGCGATGTACGTCAGTGTTCGCTTATCAACGTCATCAGCCCGTTTTGTAGCAACATCTACCCCATGACCGTCAAAGCTTTGGTACGTCATGATTTACTTAGATCGCTGAGTGATGAGCAATACCACCAATTTAGTCATCTGCTCTTTGTCCTTTGGATCACTCTGTGCAATCAGGAGGGTCAGCGCGGTCAGCGCCGACGGCGTGAGCTGGTTAGTATCTAGTACCCGCGCCTTTTGCAGGAACCACACAAAAGCATACGCGCCTGAGCGTTTGTTACCGTCAATGAACGGGTGATTTTTGATAATGAAATAAAGCAGGTGCGCCGCTTTTTCTTCAATTGTCGGGTACACCGCCTGGCCGCCAAACTCCTGCATGACGTTCCCCACAATCCCTTCAACACTTTCCTGGTTACGTTCTTGGGCAAAATTTTCACTTGCTTCACCCTTTTTCATCAATTCAGTTTTTAGTACTGCAATACCAGCGTGCAACTCTACACTTGTCAGCTTCACTCGTTTTTTACTGACTTTTTTAGGTGTCAGCTGGTCTTTGTCGTACGCATCAAGTGAAAACCACGTGTCAGCAAACAACTGGACTAATTCTAATACTGCCCCAGGTGCCATCTCTGACGCAGCTGGCAGCAGTGCGCGAGTAGCAGCCACCGCTTCCATAAATGCGTCGTAGTTATGAGCGAGTTGAGCACGGTTAATAGTAAACCCTTGGGTAATGTGCTGCCGTAACGTTTGGGTTGCCCACTGGCGAAATTGAGTAGCGGTTTTTGAATTAACCCGGTAACCGACAGATATAACGGCGTCCAGATGGTAATGATTGACCTCTCGCTCAACTTCTCTCTTCCCTTCTGTTTGAACTATCCGGAATTTCCGGAGAGTTGCATCAGTAGTTAATTCAGCAGTTTTGTATATATTTTGCAAGTGTTCATTTACAGTACGTAAATCGACACCAAAAACTTCTGACATTTGTGCTTGCGTAACCCACATCGTGTCGTTACGAAAATCACCCCGGAGTTTTACCTGTCCGTTTTTGCCGGTAAAAATTATTAATTCGTCTGGCTTTTTCTGCTTCATAAATTATTTCGGTATCGTCAGCAAGGCTGTCGACAGGGCCGAGATTTCTTCCACCATACTCACGGTGAACTCAGTTGTTTTTGGCTCGACAAAACTCCCATCGGCCGCTATCGCTTCCCCCACGTTCGCCACCAGCACTGAGGCCTTGATTGGATGTAGTCTCAACTCGATCAATACTGGCTTCACGTGATCAACCACGCGTGCTCCGCCAAGGGTCCCTGCCGACACTCCGACCAGACCAACTGCTTTACCAGCGTAACTATCAAACAGTGAATCAAGTAGTAGTTTCAATTCTCCAGGGATTGTGTGGTTGTACTCCGGCATCACGAGCACCAGCGCGTGTGATTTCTCAACGATAGCTTTCCAGGCGGTGGGATGTTCGTTCGCTCCGCCGACTCCCCAGGGAGGCACAGTAACCGCTGCAGTCACATGGTCACGCACGTCAACCAGCTCACTAGAGTGTCCGTCCATACCATCGATGATAGCCACGACAGCTTTGGCGACCGCTTCAGACGCTCGTCCTTCGCGAGCGGTACCTAGTACGACAGGGATGTGTTTTGTATTCATGTGTCTATTGTAGCAAACGACCCATCATCAGTACTAGCCTTTTAGATAAACCGTAGTGTCAAAATCTATCGTTTGATTCCGGAAATCATTCCCAAACTGGGCGGGCATGATTTTAGTAGTATCTGTAGGACTAGTCCAGACGTATTCCCCTATCTCATGCGCATGACTACGCTCCATATCAGCAAAATTGAGGTAATCAGCAGTGTTAGTAATCTCAAAAAAGAATTCAATTGGTTGCTTGTGCTCACCATCGGTAAATGTATTTACGTACAAAAGCCTACCGATTACCGGTGTAATCCCCAACTCTTCAATTATTTCCCGAGTGAGACACTCCAGAGGATCCTCTCCAAATTCCAAATGACCGCCAGGCAGGCAAATAAACGTTGATTCTTTCGCATGCTGTACCGCCAGTAGTTTTCCCCCATGAATAATAATCCCCCGACACCGAACGACAAATTCCTTTTTCATACACCCAGTATAACAAAATCCGCAGATCTGTTTTAAATGGTTACCTAAACAACTGGGAATGATTACCGACACTCACAAGTGTCAGCACGAGAATTCCTTCGTCAATCTGATAAATTAGCAGTATATCTGGAGCGAGGTGACATTCACGAAAACCTTTTAGGTTTCCGGTTAGTTTATGGTCTTTGTATTTATCTGCCAGCCGTTCACCTAATACTAGTGAATCAACTACCTCGATAAATACCGCTTCTTTGAAACCTGGCAGCTGTCGCACCCGCTTGTACGCCTTTTTGAAGCGACTCGTGCGTTCAATTTCGTACGCCATACGATTAGTGATTGAGGTCTTTCATCAACTCATCCACGCTAGCAAATCTCTGGCCTGATTTTTTAGCTTCTTCAGTTTCGGCTAGTAGTTTCCGTTCTTGCTCGACGGTAAATCCATTAGCCGTCCGCAGGTCCAGTGGGATACTTTTGCTATTTATCACATTCACCAAAAACAGCTTGACTGCGCTAGACATATCCAGACCCAAATCTTCGAGGGTCTGTTTAGCAGCCGCTTTAGTTTTTTTATCAATTCTGATTTGGATGGTATCTTGAGTGCTCATAGTGCAAGTATACTATGAGTAATGACGTTGTCAATACACTGACTGGCTTTCACCACGATCTCAAAAACCAGAAACCTAGGTCTTACCTAGGACTATGGTATTTTAACTTACTTCTGACAGTGTTAATTAACTGCCTGCGCCACCATCTTCTTGTGTAAATCGAGGTAGAAAATTACCTTGGTGAACACATCTAGGAGTAGGAATAGGATGGCTGCTGTCACGGCTGAAATCAGTCCAAAGCCGTCTGGAGCCAGGAGGAATGCTATCGGGAACCCAGTCCAACCAACCAGGATGTATTTGGCTACGGAGCCTCGGTGTGGTGACACGGCTGTGAGTAATGGATACATCAACATCACGTACGCCACCGTACTGAGCGCAAAGAACCCAATCATGTACCACCCGTCGAAATACGCAGCTGCCGCACCAGTGCCCATCACGATAGCGGTCAGGTACAGGAGAAAGATAGTTTCGGCCTGTGACTTCTTGAGGAACTTGGCGATTTCGTACATCAGCAACGTACAACTCAACCCGTAGAACAACCAGCGCGTAGCATAGACCGCCCCACCTTCGGCCCCAACTGAGGCGAGCGAGCCTTCTAGCATCAACGTGTAGGAAATGATGGTAATAAAACTAACTAAAAATGCTGAATTGAACTCTTTTCTATACGCGAACAAAAAATAAGTGGCCGCCACTACAAACAACGCAATCCCAACCAAAAATACCGTTTCAATTTGAATATTCATAGGATTATTTTAGCACGAAGCACAAACGGTATACAGCCAAAATCCACCCGTAACTGGTGATCAAAAGGGCAGAAATAAGTGCTAATCCCGCAGTTTAGCGGGTATTCTGCGGGATTAGTGTTTTTAGCGCTAGTTGTATCGAGCAATCCTATACTAACTCGGATTATCAGAATATCTGAGGCAGACTGGGTTTTGATAGTGTGGTTTACAAAATGCTGTCAGTTAGTCGGGAATGATGCAGTACGCGAACAATCTCGATTTTATTGGTAGTTAAACGATAGAAAATATTATAGGATTGTTTGGGAAACATCCTGATGTCTGGTACTGACGTTTCAAACAGAGTATCAATGCACGGATTGTCCGCGAGTATAGCACTGCAAAATTACTCAATTTCATCCACAACTACCAGTGCTGCCGTTACATTGTCTTGCGCTATATACGTCAAAATATCAAGCAAGTCAGTTCGGGCCGGAGCAGAGAAAACAACGACCATGCTAGATTAGTTTTTTTGAGTGACAGTCAGACTCACATGCTCTCGCAAGGTATCAAAAAATGCAACGTCAGCCGTAATAGTCTGCCCTCCATCAAGCGCTTCTACCCCGTCGGCAAGCAAACGGTCGACGTAAGCACGACCCAACTCTTTTGTGGTGAGTTCTGTAACTGACTTTTCAAGCAAATTATCCATACCAAAACTATACCATCAATCAATTAGCGTGACTAGGCGCAGCACTACAACCCGAGCGACGTCCGTAGATCTGCGCTGTAGGTGTCACTTTCTACATCTACCGCTGCGTTGTCGATGAGGCGCATTGGTTTGAGGTCGGCAAATGTCTCGGCGTCCGTTATGATCCCGAGGTCAAACAGGACTTCGTCAAAGTACCCAGGTAGTACAGATTTCCACGTCAGTGGGAAATCGACGTCGGACATCCGCTCGACTGGCCTAGTGAGTTCGTTGGTGCAGAGCACCGCCTAGACCTTGCCTAGGTCAAAACTCCTTTAAAAGCTCTGGAAATGAGGCGTCAAACCTTACCTCCACAAATCAAACTCTTCCCAATTTTCAGGATACCCAGAACTTTTGTAGCTAACACCTGGCGCACTGGGGAAGGTTCTATTTAGCTCAATTAATTTTTCTGACCAAGTTGAGTCTGGAGTGACAACTGTTTGCATAAATTTTGCAATTGCAATTGCGCTATACATTTTCTCTCGAACATCATCAGGCGCAAGGTGGTCTAAGGCTGAAATCTCACCAATAACAGGAGATCTTGGTTGAGAAACAAGGGCTCAATTCCACAATCTTCCATGATGAGCACAGATATTCCTCACGTCAGCAAGCGTTCTAATCCAAGAAGCTAGCACCTCAGGCTTTTTCTGCAATCCATAAATATTTGCAATAGCTATCTGATCCTTATATTTCAGACCTGAGTAGAACTTAGATAACATACCGAAATCCCATAATTCTACAGCTGCCCATATGGGCAAATGCGATGAATACTTATTTCTGAAATGCTCAACAGATTCACTTTTAGAATTGACCACCATACTGTCAAATCTGTCGATGAGGGTGGTGTAAACACTCTCTGTTTTTCCTGGGTGGATTTTATTTACAAATCCTTGATTTAAAAAATCACCTTCCCGATATGCCCAGGGACTGTATTGCCCTAACTGTAAAGTAATATTCGCTCGAAGTGCAATTTCAATCCTTTCCAAAACATCTAACATCAGAATTTTAAGACGTTTGTCATAAACATACAATTCAACGAGACTTTGAAAAGTTGATCCCTCTCTGAAATCATCCAAAATTTCAACCGCAGTTCCCCCCTTTACCATCATCAACTAAATGACTCTGACGCATCGGATACCAATATCCACTAAGTCGATAATAACCAATATTACAAAGAGCGTGCGCAGCTAGTGACCCGTCAGACACCACCAACCCTCGGAGATGTAATTTTTCAATTTGTTGCTCAATTGTTAAATAGGGTTTGTTATAAGCTTTCATCCAGCTATTGTAACAAGAAAGCCGACCCATGCATAAGCGGAGGGGTCGACCTTGTTACCAATACTTTAATCTAGAAATGATTCGATGTCAACAAATAACTGTGGACTTAGTAGATAGAAGTGCTGTTAATATTGACTTTTCCATCTCTAACCTGACAGTTTCGCCTAGGCGTTGCCTAGGTCAAAACGCTTCCTGAAGCTTTCAAAAAAGAACGAGAGAGTTCAATCTCTAATTATCAATAAAATTAACCGCCAAGGAAGACCAAACTTTTGTATGTATACACAGTCGATGAGTACTGCAGAAAACCAACTACGGAGGCCTTGCCTAGGTCAACTGAGACGATGTTAGAACTTTAATCAGCTGAAGCTCTTGAATAATTCTTTATGTATCAAGATTCTCTAATTCCTCGTTCTTCTTGATGACCCTAATGCAACTTCTTAGTTGCAGTAGCCTTCATGACATCATCTGTGATTTCGTTTGTGTAAAAGGATCCAGTAATAACATCCAATGCTTCGGTGAGCTGAGCGTTAGAACAAATCTTGATTCTACTATTTTCAAAAACACCAACCCTCTCGTATTTATCAGCGTACTCACTCATCCGGGTTATAGTCATTGAATCATCCAAATCAATATCTAGGTCTCCTTTTATACGAGCAAGCCTTTTTCTATTCCTTGGGCTCACATCAGTAACATCAAATTCAGCTATATTAAACACATCGAATGCCAGTGCTTCTTCAGCGTGCTGTTGCGTTGTCTCTTCATAGAAATCGTTCAGCACCCCAGCAATACGAGCCGCAGTCCTAAAACTTTTAAAATATGCCCGTTTTGATGATTTGTTGATGTATAGGTCAACTGGAGGGTCAATCAACACTTTCTCTGACGGCGCTTCAAAGACAGGTCGGTCACCCCACTCCAAAGACCCTTGCTGTAAAGCGATTTGACTAGGACGTATTTTTTTAAACGAGATTGCTGTATTAGTAACGCTATAAATTACATCAATATTTGCATACTGATCTGCATATCCTGAATTGTCTAAATGTGATGCACGACCGTTATCGGTCGCGTAAATATCTTTAATCTTTTGCCATTGCTCATTTGACAGGTCAACGTGGAATATTTCATCATTGAGTGACTGCGGTCCATAGCAGTCATACTCGATTGAGTTTTTTAAACCTGGTGGAGTAAACAAATGATTTAATTTGTCATCTACCTGATCTTCATTAAATAAAATTACGTTTGGACACTCCTCCCGCTTCAGCTTTGCATAAATCACCGACATACTTACCTTTCTCTAGAAATTAAAATTATTAATACAGCTCGACAAAGATGAATCATACTATATCTTCAAAACTTTTTTTCTTGCTATCAAGGAGTGCTTTCTCTAGCTACCCAAGCTTCGCCTAGGCCTTGCCTAGGTGAAAACTTGCCTAGGTCAAAACGAATTTTCGCCGATTATTCTTTCGTAATCAGTCTATTAGTATACCCAGCCTCCACTAAGAACTCATACGCAACCCAATCAAGCTCCGCCTAGGCGTTGCCTATGTCAAAACGCTTCCTGAAGCTTTCAAAAAAGAACGAGAGAGTTCAATCTCTAATTATCAATAAAATTAACCCCCCAAGGAAGACCAAAATTTGCATGTATGCACAATCGATGAGTACTACAAAAAACTAGTCAGGTATACTAAATTAATATGGAATTAAGCTCAGAAAGCAAAATAACGCAACAAAAAACTTCATTCTATGCTCCGTTGTTTAAAGTCACTGCTATTTCTAAATACTTTGCCTTAGTATTGTTTGTCGCCCTGCCATTTATTGGTGGATGGATGGGGTATAGTTTGTCTGCTAATAAAGCTGAAATAAACGCTACCACTGTAACTCCGGTAGTTACTGTCAACAAGCCGATACCAAAGCCCTTATTTTTAGCCAGGGACAGTCAGATTTATTTAGGTGATAGCAAACTTTTTAAATATAACTCACACCGTAAATCTGAAACTGAACCAACGTACATTTTAACTAAAGAGTCCTTACATGAACAACTACTAGCTTTAAATCTGGTTCAGCCAGAAATACATGAGCATTATCTATCAGCTTTACAAAACGGTTTCCACCTTAAGGTAACAAAGCTTACTGGCTCACAAAGTTTAGTCAGTATGAGGGCTGAAAATGCTGAGATAATTAGTTTTATTTACGATGAGTGGTCCGATGAAATTATAAAAAAAAGCCCTTGGAAGTCACCAGATTATTTAAGTGGTGCAGGCCCAATCCGGTGGACTCAGCTTGATGGTCAGGCACACTTAATTGCAATTACTTGCGCTGCTGCCAGAAATTGTACCCCAGAAATCATTCTCTATGATTATATAAATGCCACATCAACAATCCTTTACATAGAAATTAGACAAGACGTTCGTTTAGCAGATGCTTGCGAACTTGGTTGTACCGGAGGTCTACTAGACGAGACAAGTAGCGGTGATTTACTTGTTGGCGCGTACTATGAGCGTGATTCAATATTTTCTAATTACTTTGAAACTTTGATTGTGCCGCTTCCTGAAACTTTCAAAAAAGAACGAGAGAGTTCAATCTCTAATTATCAATAAAATTAACCCCCAAGCTCCGCCTAGGCCTTGCCTAGGTCAAAACTACGCCTTTAAAAGCTCTGGAAATGGTGCGTTAAACCTGACCTCGGCTATCCTTCCAATAGTCTGCTCTGGGTTTAGATAGGGGTACTGTGCCCTATAAGCAACCATCACATCTCCAAACATCGCATCAGCCCAATCAAGCTCCAGTTTTGCAGAAACCTCTTTGATTACCAAGCTTCGCCTAGGCACACGATATTTTAATCTAATAGAATCACCAGGAGAGTATATTGACCCCGAAGGCCGGGCCTTCGTGACCTTTCCTCACCATTTCCTCCTAGCGGAAGGGGGTGTGGGGGAAGCCGCCTGAAAGATTGAAAGGAAATTTTGGGGTTGCTTTTGCCTTCAGTCTTCCGAAAACTCTTCACAAAACCCCTTCAGGAAACTAAGGGTTTTGTTCATCACTTTCTCCAGACTGGTGGCAGACCGTGGTGTGACGTAGACGAGTGTGTGGTCATGCGAGGGTACGCTCACACCCCAGCACAGCACGCTCACAGACTAACGCCTGCTCGCTTAACTGCTGCGGTGTTGGTGAGTTTGCTCAGGTGGCTTCGTTTAGGTTTGTTATATGTAAGAATCTATGCTTCGCGTAAGTAAATTTAGTATGTGCTTGTCAGATCTTCAAAAAATTAAACAAAGCGCTTCGCTCTTTGTGCAATTTTTCGTCGAATTCTATTTACGTGCAACTGGACTAATTATTTTTGGGGAACATTTCAGCAAGTATTTCTTCACAAAGTGTATCAATTGCTTCGCGACCAGGATTAGAGCGTGGGTCATCTGATTGATTTTCTACTAAATTTTTATCAAATCCAAGTAAGGGTTCACTTTTTGAAATTTTCGGCTGCACGTTATTTTGTCTAAATAGTGAGTTAACCGCTTCCTCAGGATTTCCATCGTAGAAGACAACATGCTTAGGCCTTCTATTTGGATATTTAACAAAATACTGTTCCCAGAATTGTTCAGCCTCTACACCATTAGTTTCAGCTAACATGAGTTTGTTTGTTAGGCGCTCAGACTTTAGCAATTCAACAATAGCCGAGGCTTTATCTGTCGATTCTTTATCTAATAGTATTTTACTAATTGAACGTGTCAGATCATAACAGCCTTGTTTTCCTAATAATTCTTCTGCGCGATCATATAAACCAAGTGTAATCAAAGATTGTTTAACTTCATCAATTTGATCTTGTTCAATTGAAAAATCATTACGATTTAGTGTTTCGTCAAAATAACTAGGTTTAGAAAAATGATCTACCACAGTAGAAATTATTTTTTCATCTTCTATTTGAGTTCGGTGACCCTCCTGTACTTCGCTTGCATACCTAGATCCTGTTTCTGGATCAACCACTGTTGTTTTTGGCAAAAATGTAATTCCTGCGTCTAAACTTATCCCTCCACCAAACGTATCTGTCCATACAAATACATCATTCCATTTTAGTGAGTCTAGCGGCTCGGTAAACTTCCAGTCAGCATCACCAGTGTTAAACGCAAATGCATGTTGAGAAGCAATAAAGTCTGCTGGGAAAACGACAAAAACTTCGTTGCCAGACTCTCCGCCATACAAACTGTCAGCCACAGTTTCGGCTGCTAAATGCACAGCAGTTTTATCAGGAAAATTAGCAGCCGATGCAAGTGAATGATTAAAATATAAATGCAACGCTTTTTCAGCGTCTTCTCTGCTTGTTGACTCAGACTCTGAAAAGACTTCACGCTTCAATTCATTTTTGACCTTCTGTGGCATACCAAACAGTCCACGTGAACCAAATGGTGAACGCAATTGCTTAGCATCAGCCAACAAGGAATAAGCAGAATCACTGAACTCATCCAAGCCTCCTGTGTGATATACCATGCCAGCATGATCTCTAAAGCCGTGTCTGGAGACATGACTCAAATAGTGAGGACTAGCTAGTGACCACAGTTTCATGTATGTCTCAGTATCTAGCCTACTAAGCACTGACTCTGAAAAAACCTCTTTCCTATCTTCTGGACTTGAAGGTTCTGCCTCGGAAGCAAGTTGCCAAGGTTCTGGTGCATACTTTTCTATAAAATATGAAGCTTTTATTTCTGCAGCTCGTTGTAAACGCTCTTCTTTATTATCGACGACTTCAGGAACCATTCCAGAAGAATCCTTGTTGACGTACTCATCACGCATTCCGAATTTTTCCATAAAATAATCTTATCACTAATCCTTAGCGACCCCAAAATTTCCTTTCAATCTTTCAGGCGGCTTCCCCCACACCCCCCTTCCGCTAGGAGGAAATGGTAAGGAAATTTTGGGGTGGCTACGGGCAAGTAGCCTGCGCCCGTGGCGTCACCACGAACCCGAATGCGTACGTGGAAGTAAAGCACAAGCTCCGCCTAGGCGCAAGCTCCGCCTAGGCGTTGCCTAGGTCAAAACTACTCCTTTAAAAGCTCTGGAAATGGTGCGTCAAACCTGACCTCGGCTATCCTTCCAATAGTCTGCTCTGGGTTTAGATAGGGGTACTGTGCTCTATAAGCAACCATCACATCTCCAAACATCGCATCAGCCCAATCAAGCTCCAGATTTGCAGACACCTCTTTGATTATTGCCTCAGAATCTGCTTCAATTTCTATATAGGGTTTTAGCCAAGGCCATTCATCTAAAACTATCTCACAGTCGTTTAGCCTCCACGTTTCTCGTTTTGATTCCTGAAACGAAACCACCTCTAATCCCACAGAAGTAAATATTTTTATCGCGTCTTCAAAAGAACTGACCGTTAACTCAACTTCCTTGGCGCCATCTATCGATAGCGAATCAAATTGCTTGTAGGTTAAGGAGATTTTATTCCCCTCATCACGCACTCGGATGTACGAATTTGGACTACCTGCCTGTAGACGTCTGTCTGGATAATCTATAATAGCTCGCTTCATCAGTACTAGCGGAGTTTCGCAAATTGCACCAATTTCTTGAAGTTTCAATCTAATTTCAGCGTGATCAATATTTAAGAACTTTACCTCAATTTCAGTATTCATACCAAAAGTATACCAAAGCGAGCGCCCATTAGGGATTAAACTTTTTTAGGTTGTTAAACAAAGCTAAAACACATTGTTACCAGAAAGGAACATAAGCTTCACCTAAGCAAAGCCCAGGTGGAATCTAAATTGCTACCCGACAGGGATTCGAACCCCGATTGACTGCACCAAAAACAGTAGTCCTACCATTAGACGATCGGGTAAGGTAGCACACGGTATATACACCGTGTTGTGCGCACAAGAGTACCACAAAGTGTATAAAAAAACAGCTCCCCAATGCATTAACTGTTGTTAGTAAACAGCAACAGTGCTACTATCTAATCAGCATAAGGAGAAACTGATGTCACACCCACAGAGTATAGTTCTTCCACAAGATGCCAATGCGCAAGCTAAATACGTAGCAGATTTTGCAGCCGGAAACATGATTGGTTGTGTCCCCGCGCTGACTGGATCGGGTCAGATTGACCAGTATGTCTGCAGCTGTGGTTGGAAGAGTCGACCTTACGACGACGGCGTTGACCTGGCCCATACTGATTGGCTCAATCATATCAAAAGTAGGGACGCAATCATATAATGGAAAAAGTCAAAAGCCCAAGCGGATGCTCGGGCTTTTTCTAAACCTACTACTGATGCGACTCATAAGCCGCTTTGACAAACGCCGTGAATAGTTTGTGTGGGGCGAGGGGTCTGGCTTGTAATTCTGGGTGGAATTGGACGCCGACAAAAAATGGGTGGTCCGCGGCTGATAGTTCAGCTATCTCCATTAGTTGCCCGTCTGGGGAGACACCGGAGAATATGAGACCTTTGTCGGTGAGCGCCTCGATGTAGTCACCGTTAACCTCGTACCGGTGGCGGTGCCGTTCGGTGATGGTGTCAGCCTTGTAGGCTTTGTGGGCTTGGGTGCCTTTGGTGAGGTGGGCTTCATACGCACCAAGACGCATAGTGCCGCCCATTTTCTTTTCCTTGATCAGGTCTTTTTGGGAGGCTTGGACCGCTATTACTAGGTGATCAGCTTTGGGGTTGATTTCTTCGGTGCTGGCGTTTTTGAGCTTGAGGACGTTTTGGGCGTATTCGAGTACCATCAACTGCATACCGTAGCAGATACCAAAATATGGAATGCCTTGCTTGCGGACATACTCAATCACATTAAGCTTACCAGCCACGCCGGTTTTACCAAAGCCACCGGGGACCAGCACGCCGTCGTATTTCTTGAGTTGTTTGAGATTGGTTTTGTCTTCAAATTCAGCGGCGGACAGGTATGAAATCTCTGGGGTGAGGTTGAGGTCGTAGGCGGAGTATTTGATTGCCTCTAGGACCGACAGGTACACATCAGACAGCACAAAATCACCGGAGCTGAAGTACTTCCCGACTACCGCGATCTTGACAGTGTCGCGACCACCCTTGGAGCGCTTAACGAATTTCTTCCAACCCGCGAGATCGGATTTTTGCTGACACTTGAGCCCGAGCTGCTCACATAATCTGAGCGACAAGTTGGCAGCTTCAAAATTAAGTGGGATGTCGTAGATACTGTCGACATCGGGGGCAGAAATGATGTTTTCGGCTTTGACTCCACAGAATCGTGCGAGTTTTTCTTTACGCTTGTCATCAATGGCTTCTGGTGAACGCGCAATAATCACGTCGGGCATGACTCCGTTTGACCCCAGCACCCGGACCGCGTGCTGGGTGGGTTTGGTTTTCATTTCGCCGACGGACCCTGGCACGGGTAGGTAACTGACCATCACGACAGCAACGTCGTCAGGGCACTCTTGCTTGAGCATACGGATAGCTTCGATAAATAAGATGTTTTCGTACTCACCGACAGTGCCTCCAACCTCAATCTGAATCACGTCTGCCTTAGCTTCACTCCCAGCCAGTTTGATCCGACGAATCACTTCCTCTGGAATATCAGGTACCACCTGCACATTACGCCCACCATATTCAAGGTTGCGTTCTCGCTCTATGACCGACAGATAGACACTCCCAGTGGTCATGTAGTTGATCGCGGGTAGGTCTACATTCAGGAACCGCTCGTAGTTCCCCATGTCTTGATCGGTTTCGAGTCCGTCTTTCAGCACAAAGCACTCACCGTGCTCGGTTGGATTCATGGTGCCCGCATCGACGTTGATGTACGGGTCGATTTTCATGGCGGTGACATTTAGCCCGCGCGCCTGCAAACAGGTCGCAATCGACGACGACGCCACCCCTTTGCCGACCCCACTCATTACCCCACCCACAATAAAAATGTATTTGGGGGTCTTGGGGCTTTTTTTAGTGGCTGATTTGGTTGCAGTAGTCTTGAGTGCTTGCTTGCGGATGGCCATAAAAGAAAGTGTTTAGGTGCGTAAGTAACGAGTGACGGCCCAAGTGCTCGACACGAGTCCGAGAGTCACTCCGATGCCAACAATCACACCAAATATAGTTTGGAAGTTACTCAAGTAGTAGTCAAACAGGTTGATCTCAAAGAAGGCAGCTGTTTCTGGTCCAACCCAGATAAGTAGTGGGTAGAATAGAGCCAGAGTAAGCAACCCAGCAATCAAACCGTACATCACCCCTTGCAGCATGAATGGACCGCGGATGAACATATTACTCGCACCAACCAGGCGCATGATGGCGATTTCTTCACGTGAAGTGTAGATGGCGAGTCGGATAGTGTTAAACGTAATGAGTGTGGCTGCCAGTAGCAGTACAATCATCACAAAGAAACTGGTCCGCTCTACTGCGTTGATGATATTGGTGAGGGTGTCGATTGAATCTTTGTTGCGAGCGTAGTTGATAACATCAATGACTGGAGCGCCGACTTCCTCAAGTGCCTTTTGCTCATCGAGATACCGGGCAACACTTTCATACTGAGAGGTTTCTTTTGCCTGAACCGCGATAGTGGCCCCTAGGGGGTTTTCATTCAGTTCTTCCAACGCCTGCAGGGCTATTTCGTTCCCTTGGTTTCTCGCGCGGTACTCTTCGAGCGCAGCTTCGCGGGACGTATAGGTCACCTGGGCTACTTCAGGCAGAGCCGAGACCGCATCGCGGATCCGGTCAATCTCGTCCGCCGAAGCATCCGGGACAAAATACACATTGATGTCCACCTTTGATTGGATGGTGTTGAGTGAGGTAGAGAGTAGTTGATCAAGGAACATGGTTGAGCCAATCACAAACAGCGCGATTGTCAGCACAAACACTGAGGCTAGCGACACGTAGGCATTACGCCAAAACCCAACAAACCCCGCTCGGACAATTCTTCGAAATCCAGTTAACATAATACTATAGTACGTACTTACCATCGACGTCGTCCCTGATAATGCGACCTTCATCCATCGTAATCACCCGCCGCTCGATTTCGTCGACGACGCCCTTGTTGTGGGTAGTCATAATGACGGTGGTCCCGAGGTCGTTGATCTTGCGTAAAATCTGCACCACTTCGTAGGTAGCGATTGGATCGAGGTTCCCAGTTGGTTCGTCAGCGATGATGATGTCGGGCTGGTTGACGATGGCACGCGCAATTGCAACGCGCTGCTTCTCTCCGCCAGAGAGTTCATGGGGAAAGTTAAAAGCTTTGTCTTCAAGGTCTACGAGCGCGAGGGCTTGCGGGACATTTTCGGCAATCTCAGCGTCAGTACGACCGTTGGCTTCCATGGCAAAAGCGACGTTCTCGTACGCTGTTTTGTGAGGCAATAATTTAAAATCCTGGAAAATGGTGCCAATCTTTCGCCGGTACTGCGGCAGTTTGGAGCGAGGGATGCGGTGGATATCGAGTGACTCATAAAACACTGTTCCAGATGAAGGACTGTCTTCGGCGATGATCATTTTAAGAAGCGTGGTTTTACCAGCGCCGGAGTGACCCACAATCGACACAAATTCTTTGGGAGCTACCTGAAAAGTTATCTCCTCTAAACCAGACACACGACCATCAGCGTAGTGCTTTGAAACGTTATCAAAGTAAATCATACCCTTGGTTTATTACTGTTCTGGTCATTCATTTGGTTAGGTATATGCTTCCAGTCTGAAGTAGTAACCTGACGCTCACTCTCGCGATAGTAAATCATACCGAATAGTATATCACGCAATTATGCCGAACCTAGACTATCAATAAACACTTGGATATCTCCCGCCAAAACAGCGTCAACGTTACGCACCTCAGTGTTGGTTCGGTGATCTTTCACCAGCTGATACGGCTGTAGCACATATGAACGGATCTGGCTCCCCCACTCGATTTTCACACTCTTTTCGATTGATAATCCTTCCATTTCCCGCCGGCGTTGTTTCTCCTCAAACGCAAATATCTTGCCCGCGAGTAGGGTCATGCCTTTTTCACGGTTCTGTAACTGCGAGCGCTCGGTTGAAAGGTTGACTGAAATATTGGTCGGAGTGTGGACAATTCGGACCGCCGTCTCACGCTTGTTGACGTTTTGTCCGCCAGCACCACCTGATTTGGCAAATGATATCTCAAGGTCGTCTTCGTTGAGGGCAAAATCAGTCACACTGTCGACCTGCGGTGACACTTCAACCAGCACAAATGACGTTTGCCGTTTGCCGTTACTGTTAAACGGTGAAATACGCACCAGTCGATGGACACCCGACTCGTTCTGGAGCGTCCCATACGCACCCTTGCCTTGCAGTTCAAACGTGATATTGCGATAACCGTTGTGATTGTTGGTGTTGCTGTCGAGTACAACAGCTACCCACCCTCGACCCTCACCGTATTTCTGATACATCTCAACCAGCATCCGGGCAAAATCCTCTGCATCGTCACCGCCAGCGCCAGCTACGATTGTGAGGACAGCATTATTGCGGTCATACTTTCCTTTTCCCTCGGCTGCCGCCTTGAGCTCTTCCAACTCCTTGAACATCGCTTGCGCTACTGCTGGATCATTCCAGAAATCAGGCCGCAACTGTGCAGCTTCGATTTCGGCGATGCGGTCGGTAATATCAGACGTATCTTCCATAGGATGAGTATAGCAAATATAACAAAAAGTGCCGTAGCGAACCAGGTTCGCTACGGCACTTTTTGTTACATTTGAGCCAACACACGGAATCGAACCGAGGACCTCTTCCTTACCATGGAAGCGCTCTACCGACTGAGCTATGTTGGCTTTTGGTTTATGCCGCCCAGTCTACCAAACACTGACTGATAAATCCACATTGGTATTGCGAAATTACCTAAAACTGGGTATACTCTTGCCACTTACATTTAGTAGGTAAGGAATATAAACCATGGCAAACCCTTCGAGCGTTTGCGGTTTGAAAGCAGAAGCTTTCACCCGCTGCGTTCGCAGGAATCATAGAAATGCTAGCATTTCTATGACCTGCTCACTTGCGGTTGTAGCTCAGCTGGTTAGAGCGTCCGCCTGTCACGCGGAAGGTCGAGGGTTCGAGTCCCTTCAACCGCGCAGAAGAAAGCCCCTCATGGGGCTTTTTTGCGGTTGATGCAAAATGTGTGTGGGACACACTTTTTGTGGGACTCGAAGAGCTTTTGCGATAGATTTGACCACAGGGCAGATATATCCAAAAGGTGTACTGAACCTGTAGGGTTCGAGTCCCTTCAACCGCGCAGAAGAAAGCCCCTCATGGGGCTTTTTTGCGGTTGATGCAAAATGTGTGTGGGAGACACTTTTTGTGGGACTCGAAGAGCTTTTGCGATAGATTTGCCCACAGGGCAGATATATCCAAAAGGTGTACTGAACCTGTAAGGTTCGAGTCCCTTCAACCGCGCAGAAAAAAGCCCCCCCCCCAATGGGGGCTTTTCTGCGGCTGAAGGGACTCGAAAGACGGAAGCCTTTGTCCGGGGGGCAAAATAGGCTGAGTCAGGGTCGTGAGCGTATTGTTTCAAGAAGCGAAGCGACTATGAAACTAACGACTCCTGACCGAGTCCTTATGCACAAACTGCTTTGCTAGCGTAGGGACTCGAAAGACGCAGCGATGTGAGGAAGAATGACGAACGTTGCGAGTCGGGGCCGCAAAAATTTTCAAGGAAAATTATTTGTGACCGAGTCCCTGCAACCCTACTTCCTCCGGAACAAATCATTGACCGAAAACAACAACCACACCACGTTCAACGCCACGAACGGATAGCTTTCGATAAATATTGAATACCCAACTAGAACCAGACTGCCAACGGCATTAATTACCACGTATGAACTAGAGTCAGACTGCATGTATTTGAGACGGTTACCGACAAAACCAGCTAATACTAAACTGGCACCAATTATCCCAACCAGCGTTATTAAATCCATAACTGTATTGTAGCAAGAAGAAAACCGCCATAAGGCGGTTTTCTTCTTGTGTCGACGGGAGGTATTGAACTCTACGAGTTCAGTACACCTTTTGGATATATCTGCCCTTTGGGCAAATCTACCTCAAAAGCTCTTCAATTCCTCCGGCTCACAAAATGCAACAAAACCCAAAGACATGCTTTGGGTTTTGGTATTTTGTGTCGACGGGAGGAATTGAACCTCCGACCTTAGCTTTATGAGTGCTACGCTCTAACCAACTGAGCTACGCCGACAAGCGAAGAAAAATAATAAAATTTATTTTCTTATTTGTTCTGAGTGCAGCCGGGGAAAACGAATGTTTACCGCCGGCAAGCGAGGATCTAAACAAAACTTACCTTTTATTTACAATCCGAGCGCAGTCGTCGCAAGATATAAATTTAGAAAGTTTTTCATAATTTATATCTTTCAAACGACAAGCGCATCGAATCCCTATTTGCTACTAAAGTCCAGACAGATTATTTCAATCAGCAGTGACTTTGTGGCAATACACTACTATAATCCCCGACCAGAATCAATCTACTTCTGCCCAAGAATCGCCTCCGCCTTTTTGATATCTTCCGGGTATCCAATCGGGATCCACAGATTCTGTTCTACTACAGCGATTGGGTACTGTTTGGCGTACTCACGCACCATGTCGGTGTGATAGAACTCATCGTTCATTTTAATTGTTGGCTCGAATTCAAAAATGTGTTCGTCAAGTACAAATACTCCAGTTGACGCGAGATTTGAAGGTGCATGCTTTGGCTTTTCTACAAATTCGGCTAACGTGCCGTCTGGATGGCGCACTATGATTCCAAATCGCTCTGGAGTCTCGGTGGTTAAGGCAAGCATTCCTCGTGTAAACGAAGCCACTCGAGCCAAGTCATCTTTACCATGAATATCATCACCAAATAAAAATAAGAATCTACCCTTTATTAAATCTTTGCACAACCATAGTGCATGACCAGTTCCTTTTGGTTCAGGCTGCGTAACATAGGTTACCTTACGACCATAATACTCAGCACCACAATGCTCCTTAATCTGTGCTTCAAGATAGCCAGTTACCATAATAATTTCGTCTACTGCGGTGGGTAGTGCTTCTACGATATGATCGAGTAATGGTTTACCGTTTACTTGCACTAGTTGTTTGGGGGTGTGTTCGGTCAAGGGCCGCAGTCGGGTGCCTTTGCCGGCGGCTAAAATAACGCATTGCATGTAAGTGTTATAACACGCCCCAGCGATAAAAGTTGTATACTCTGTGTATGCAGTCATCATTTAGTCAACGGGTCTACGACCTCACCCTCACCATCGAGCCTGGCTATGTGACTACCTACGGCGCACTCGCTCGAGCAGCTGGCGCTGGCCCGATGGCGGCGCGCAGTATCACGAGTATTCTGAGTAAAGCCCCAAACCAAGGCGCCATCCCCTACCACCGCATCGTCTTTGCCGGTGGCAAGGTCTGGCTGCCAACTGGCCGGGAGAAGGAGCGGCAGGCAATGTATAAGTGGGAAGGCATTGTCGTCGACGACTCTGGTCGTATCCAGGATTTTGAGGAGCGGTTGTGGGAATTTGTTTAGAATATATAATTACCAATATGGATCAAGCTACCAAGGATTTCCACGAGTACATTATCAATGACGTGCTCGGACACATCGAAGGTATCACTTCCAAAGCCATGTTTGGTGGGTATGGTATCTACCTCGACGGCACTATATTTGCCCTGATTACCGAGTCTGACGAACTACGCTTCAAAGCCAACGACATAACCAAGGAAAAATATGAGGCGTTAGGTGGACAGCAATTTATCTACCACGGCCACCAGAGCAAAGCCTCGACCAGCATGCCGTACTGGCAAGTACCCGAGGTAATTATGGAAAACCGCGAGCAAATCGAAGACTGGGCGCGTGAAGCCGCTGCACTGAGTAAGCATAAATAACCATCCTATATGTCACTACCAACCCGAGCAGCCGCCAAAGAATTACTAGCAGAATACGTCCAGGATACCTACCAACGCTTCCACGCCCTGATGGTCGCAACCGCTATGGAAGGATACGCCCACAAACTCGGTGCTGATCCAGAGTTATGGTTCCTCACTGGTTACCTGCATGACATCGACTACGACCGGCACCCAGCAGAACACCCTGGACCGTCACTCGAGTGGTTTAAGGAGTGGAACTATCCTGAAGCGATGTCTCAAGCCATCTTGGCCCACGCTAACGGGTTTAACGGCTTCACCACACCAGCTGAAAGCAACCTCGACAAAGCCCTGATTGCCTGCGACGAAATCTGCGGTATTTTCTATGCCTACCAGAAACTGAACCCGATTCCGTTTGGAGAGATGAAAGCCAAATCAATCAAAAAACGCCTGCGAGAAGAACGATTTGCACCTGGTATAGATCGGGCACACATCATCAATGGCGTTGCAGATTTTGGTATCACTATTGACGAGCACGTCGACAATTTAATCACCTTTCTCACAGACCTACCTTCACTCGTTTTAGATTCGTAATTCTAATGACAGGGTCGTCAGTTGTTCGTATCCATCAGCGGTAATCACAAATAAATCTTCGAGACGTATGCCACCAATGTGTTTGTAGTACAGCCCAGGCTCAATGGTAACAACGTCACCCACCATAAGCACATCGACACTATTGTGTCCCATAGAGGGCGCTTCGTGTACCTCTGTACCCACACCGTGTCCAACGCTGTGCACAAACCCTTCAGCGTACGCAAACAGTGTACCGACACCACCTGTTTTGTATCCCAGCTTTTCAAACACCTTGACTGAAGCTTTGTGTATATCCTGACAACGCACACCGGGTCGCAAGAGCGCTACAGAGGCTTGGTGAGCCTGTCTGACTGCCTCATACATCGAGGCGAGTTCAGCCGACGGTTCACCGAGACATACGGTCCGAGTCATATCAGCAAAGTACCCGGTCTCTTTCGATCGAGGGAAGATATCAATGACAATTGGTTGCAATCGCTCAATAACACCTGTTCCCATATAATGCGGCTCATACGTTTTCAGACCGCAAGCCACAATCCTATCTTCCGGGGATTCACAGTGATGTGTATCCAACACCACATCAATAATTCTTTTTGCGCCTTTGGACGTCGGGGTTTCTGTTTGCTTTAAATAAACAATCACCGCTTCTAGGGCCGCTTCAGTTGCGACAACACTTTGTTTGATTGCTAATATAGCTGCCGGTGATTTTGTACGTGACATACTTACCCTCGAATTAGCTGTTCCGCTTGAGCATCACCAACTGGATATTTCCGACCAATTTTGTCGATATTACTTTGCATCAGTTCCTCATAAGACACATCTAATTCATCCAGCGCTAGATTTAGATACCACAGCAAATCACCCAGCTCTTCGACCACCCGATTTTTATCAAGTGGAACCAGATCTTTCTTAGATTTTTTAATTAAATCAAGAACCTTGCCTGATTCAGTCATTAGCCCGATTGCACTGTATTCAAACCGTGGGGTAACATCACCAGTATGGTAATCAGAGTAATCAGCCCAATCCGTCCGCAACGCTTTTTCCTTGTATTCATCAAATTGCATATGTAGATAGTATAACAAAAACGACCGCAGTGCGGTCATTTTTGTTTATCTTGTGTTGTTGCGGGGCCCGGAATCGAACCGGGGTCTGGAGGTTATGAGCCTCCCGAGGTACCTCTCCTCTACCCCGCTATGTTGTTTTCACTCCAGATTCTCTCAATCTGTAGTGCGAGATACCATACACCACTTCTGGACCGGTTACAACCTTATTCCACCCCGAACTCTCTAAATACCCTCATGTATCGGGCGATGGTTTCTTCGGCTATTCGTTTGGTGACGACGAAATCTGCGCCTTCGTGGGCTATTTTGTTGCGCACTCTATGGGCGTCCCAGGCTTCGTCAATACTTGATAGCTGACTAGGGGTGATGCCACGCAGCCGTTCTCCAAGCGAACTGCCGGGGTAGCCGCGGTCTTTGAGGGTTTGGTCGAGGATGATGTCTGCCTCGATGATGGCTAGCTTCCAATCGTTTGGGTTATCGGACTGGACGTGTTGTTGCATATCAGCCAACCTACTTTGCCGCTTCTCACCGCGGTAGGTTTCGTTCCAGATGCGTTCGCCATCGCGCAGCTCTTGGGCGATGAGTCCTTCGTAGTGTTCTTTCCTGATAGTGGCGTAGATGTACAGCACAATAAAAATCAAACTCAATAAGTACGCAATGAAGGTGTAGATTGACCACAGCCAGGCTAGAATCCCCAAAATACCACCCCCAAATAACCAGGCCCAGAATTCATTACCGCCAAAAATAGCGTTCCAAAGTTCACTAAGGAAATTACTCGACTCAAACCCAACGTCACCAGAAGGAACGTTCCCGGTTGGCAAATCAGCATCAATCGGCGGCGGGCGCGGGATTAATTCTTGGCGAGGGTCAACGTTATTTTGAAGGAAGGGTAACATCGTAGATTCGCACTCCAGCGTCGAACAGCCGTTCGTCACCAGCGTGTGGTGCTATGTATTGTACCCCAACCGGAAGCATCTTGCCGTCCCGTTCAACGGTCCCCATGGGGAAGGAAATTGCTGGTACCCCAGTCAGGTTGACCGGTACGGTGAAGACGTCTTGGCGGTACATCGACAACGGATCAGCCTGCTCGCCGATTTTGAACGCAGGAGTGGGAGCGGTCGGCGTGAGGATAAGGTCAACTGTGGCAAACACTGCAGCGAGTTCCTCGCGCATTTTGCGACGGGTAATCTCGGCTTTACCGTAGTAGGCGTCGTAGTACCCAGAGGATAGCACGTGCGTCCCGAGCAAAATCCGGCGCTTGACCTCGGAGCCAAACCCCTGCGCCCGTGAGCGTTGGTAGACGTCAAGCAAATCAGTGGCGTCTGGTGCACAGTGGCCGTAGCGAATCCCGTCGTAGCGAGCGAGGTTAGACGACACCTCGGCTGGCATCACCACGTAGTAGGCAGCGAGCCCTTTTTCAAACAACGGTAGCTCGATGTCGACGACCGTGTGGCCGGCGGCTGTGAGGGATTCGACATGGACAGCGAAGGCGGCTAGTACGTCGAGGTCGATACCTTCGGCCAAGAAGGATTTGGGGATGCCAAACGTGTATGACTGTTTGGTCGGTACCGCTGGATAGGTGTCAACCTCGATAGTCGTCGCGTCCATCCCATCAACGCCAGCCATGGTGTCGTGCAGCAGTTTGGCATCAGCTACGCTGTGGGTGAGCGGTCCGGCTTGGTCGAGACTAGAACCCATCGCCATCAAGCCGTAGCGCGACACGGCGCCGTACGTCGGTTTAAATCCGACTAATCCACAGTAACTAGCTGGCTGGCGTACTGACCCTCCAGTGTCGGTACCAATCGCAGCCGGTACCATGTGTGCCGCCACCGCTGCAGCTGACCCACCAGATGATCCACCCGGTACGCGGTCGGTATCATGTGGGTTGCGAGTGGGACCAAAGGCGGAGTTTTCGGTTGAACCACCCATCGCGAATTCGTCCATGTTCGTCGAGCCGATAAAAATCGCGCCGGCTACACGGAGTCGCTCGATAATAGTGGCGTCGTACAGGGCTGTATAATTTGCGAGCATTTTGGACGCGGCGGTGGCGAGGTGGTCTTTGATCAAAATGTTGTTCTTGATGGCGAGCGGAATACCGAGTAAGGGTTTGTCCGTACTGTCACCCGCAGCGTAAGACTCTGTGGCGGCAGCGGCGGCTGCCAAGGCTTCCTTAGCGTAGGTAGCTAAAAAGGCGTTGATTTCTCCATCCCTGGTGGCGATAGTCTCGAGATAATCTGTGACCGCCTGGATTGGGGTATATGAGCCGTCTGTGTAGCCGGCGATAAGTTGCGCAATAGTCTGCATATTATTTGGCTTTCATGATGCGTTTGACGAGCAGGTGTCGACCAGCGGTTTGTGGCATGGCAGCCAGGGCTGCTTTGGTGTACTGATCTGGCTGATTGGTGACCACATCAGCTCGCAGCACGTTGTACCTTACCCCGACGGTCGGGTCGGCGGGTGATGCGTCGGCGGCGATGTCAGATACCACACTGACATACTCCACAATCTGTGCCAATTCAACCCCAAACGAAGTGATTTCAGCGTCAGTGAGTTTGATTCGGGCTAAACTAGCCAAATGCGTCATGTCTGCTGGTTTCATGTGATGTAGACTAGCATGATTTAAAGCCAGCTGCTACAGGCCCAGCAACTCCACAAACGCTCCCTCGTCGAGTAGTGGAACCCCGAGCCGCTGCGCAGCGGCGGCTTTGCTGCCAGGGTCGGTGCCGACCAGTACGTAGTTGGTTTTGTTCGATACGCTTGACGAGATTTTGCCGCCAGCTTTACGGATGATGTCCTTAGCTTCGTCACGAGTGAATCCCGTCAAAGTACCCGTCAAGACAAATGTTTCACCAGTGAGCTGCTTGCCAGTAGTACTGCGGATTGGGTTAGTAATGGTCAGGTGCTGCCGCAGAGCGGCGAGGAACTCGACGTTGGCAGACTGCGTAAACCACGCACAGACGGACTGACCGACCGTCTGGCCAATACCATAAATCTCAGCGATGGTGACCTCGTTTGCGTTGATCAGCGCGTCGAGGGAGCCAAACGTATCTGCCAACAGTCGCGCCGTCTCTTCGCCCACCCCATCGATTGATAGCGCTATCAGCAATCGGTGTAACTCGACGGTACTCGCAGCTGTAATGGCGTCGACCACGTTGCGCGCGGCGGTGGTCTGAAAACTATCAAGCACCTCGAGCTGGTCAGTCGTGAGAGTGAACAGTTCCACCGCTGAGCTGATCAGACCAGCGTCGAGTAACTGGTCGATAATCCGCGGCCCGACCCCATCGATGTTCAGTGCCCCTTTGGAGACAAAATAATACAACCGCTGCCGCCGCAGCTGGTCCGAGTCAAGCGATACGCAACGATACGCCGCCTCGCCTGACATGCGTTCGATTGCACCGTCCCCACCACAACCAACAACCGTTTTAGGAAATCGATAGCGTTTGGTTTTGTCTGGCCGTAGACTCAACACTACCTCCAGCACTTCAGGGATAATGTCTCCCGCTTTTTGGATAATGACAGTGTCACCAATCCTCACGTCTAACTGCTCGATAAAATCCTCGTTGTGGAGAGTGGCGCGAGCCACTGTCGAGCCAGCGATCAGAACCGGGCGTAACTCGGCTACTGGGGTCACTACTCCCGTCCGTCCCACCTGCAAGGTAATCCCCTCCACCACGGTCGCGGTTTGCTCGGCCGGTAGTTTGTATGCCATTCCAAACCGGGGACCTTTGGCGGTATAACCCAGCACCCGCTGCTGGGTAAGGTCGTTGACTTTTAGTACCACGCCGTCTATCGCCCAAGGAAACGAGTCACGCTTCAATACAACCTCCACGTACACGGCTTGCACTGCCTCAATTGAATCACACACTATAGTCTGATCACTGGTTGGTAGGCCGAGCTCCGTCAGGAGTTGCAGCTCTTGCTCTTGTGAGGTTGGCACCGCCACATTTGTATCGTGGGTCACAATAAAATCGATGTCGTAGACAGTCAGTGATAAATTTCGCTTGGCCGCCACAGCTGGATCAAGCTGGCGCAGGCTGCCGGCGGCGGCATTGCGTGGATTCGCAAACTGCACTTGGTCTGATTTGCTGCGCGCGGCATTGAGAGCTTTAAAGGCGGCGCGACTGAGCCACACTTCACCTACACAGATCAGATCAATCGGGGCGGTGAGTTGCTTAGGTAGGCTATTGATGGTCGAGGCGGTATGAGTGACATCTTCCCCGACCTGTCCATCACCACGGGTGCTGCAGCGCACGAGCACGCCTCGTTTGTATTCGATGATCAGTTTGAGGCCATCGATTTTATGCTCGGCAACGTACTGTACGTTACTCGTCACATGGTCAGCCGCGTGCAATAATTTTTTTACTTTGGCGTCCCAGTCGGATAACTCAGCTGGGGAAAAGATATTATCAAACGACCACTGCTTGACCTGGTGAGTGACTTTTGTGAACGCGGCGTCAGTCCGGCCCCCGACACTTGCGGCCGTCGACACCTGACCTTCGACTGCGAACTCGAGCTGTTCGAGTTCAATTAAGAGCGCATCATACGCCTCGTCACTAATCTCAGACGCGTCGTCAGCGTGATATTTAGTGCGGTGATAGGCGACGGTGTCGCGTAGTTGTTGCAGTCGTTGCTGTTTATCTTCCATTGTTTAGAATTCTAACAGAACCTCGCGCTGGATGGTACCAAACCCATTTTTCTGGGCACATGAGCGATTGTACCCCTGTACAGCTATAGCGCTACACTGCGAAGCGACAGCACAAGTAAGGCTACTACTGGTGTAGCCTGGAATCAAAGCACGTATGTTGCTAATCTCGACCCCGCCTCCAGTAAAATCTGAAACCGCCACCACCGTGGTAACGCTAGTACATCGTTGATTTTGAACTCCAGTACCCCAGGTGAATTCATAAGTATACACGTACGCATCGCCGGCTGAGCTACTAGTCACGACAGCTGCCCCAGTTTCTGGGATTGGGCTTGGGGTAGGATTTGAACCAAAACAGGTCACTCCAGCCATAGGATTCCCCTGTACCATCTCAGCATCTAGCTCACGCCGCCAAAATCGTGCGCATTCCAACCCAGCATTCGCGGCGTGAAAGGCGATCTCAGAATCTTTGGTCGTAGCAGCTAACCTAACTTGTTTAATTGACAAATCGAGAATCACTAGCCCGATCGACAAAATTGCACCAACAACGATTAGTGATACCAGTAGTGCGAATCCAGACTGCTGTTTATTGTTATCGACCATAGACATTGAATACATATGTTGTAGCTTCGACTTTCTGCTCGGCCCGCTGCCCATCACTGCGCCAAGTTACCCGCGAGACGATTTCGACCTGACCAGACCCATTAGTCATCCTAATGACTCGGGTGTATCGGGTAGGACTATTTGCTCCTGAATTACTATCATGAGTATACTGCGCCCGCTCCGCTGGATTTGCATTGCTATAGAGTCGACAGCCAGCTCCAGTACTCAGACAGTTTGATACGTTGAGCGTACCGGCAGCGTCCGTATCCTGATCAAGACCACAACCGTTTGCGCTAAAACAATTTTGATACAAGCCAGACGGATTAGCAAAAGTGTTCCAGGCCGCGCCATCTGCACCAGAATAACTTGAGGCAAACGTTGGAATCTGCTGATTATCTCGAGCCGCTTGTGACAACTCCAATCCCTCTTGGGCCAAGAAATTGGCCATCACCTGGTCGTTGGCGAAATTCGTACTGCGCGCTGAGTTTGACACAAGTGTCAACGGACCAGTAATCACGATAAGTAGAATAGTAATAGCTACCAGGGTTTCCACTAGACTAAAGCCAGACTGATTATACGGGTTGTTGAACATCATATATCTAAAGAGCGCTGGGTTACTGTCGTCTGGATAACATGTGCCCGATCGCCCGATGGATCGGCGTCAGCATCGGCTCGTGAATTGTAAGCCTGTATCACAATAGTGATTCGAGGCTGAATATTGTCATTGGGTGGAGGTCCATCGGGTCGATAGGAGCCCGTGACGTAGAAATCTGCCTCACGAATAAAGATCCCGTCAGACACGATTGACTCGGGCGGCTGCCCACTCAGACGACGCGACAACGTGCCATTAGATCGATCGAAGAAATAAGCAATCCGACCACTGGTCGCGCCAGCGGTCACACTTGTTCCACCCTCGTTAAAAGCAATGCCGTGGAAGTTGCGGTTAGCAATATTTCCGCCTAAGCAGTCTCCTGTACTGGCATCTATCCCATCAGTGAGATTAAGTGAGCCTGTACTGGCAAAAATCCGGTTCCCAGGGGTACCAAAACTAGCACTATCGTTGGCAGCGCAATAGTAATTTGAACCAGTTCTAATTTCGCGCGTCATACTATCGAGCGCAAACGATAAGTTCGACAAGACACTTTGCTCGTTCTGCAACTGACGGTTGGAGGCAATCAGAATTAGTAGCGCCCCAACCGCGACAGTGATCACTACCGAGAACAGCGCCAGCGAAACGATAATCTCGATGAGGGTGAAGCCAGTTTGTTTGGTTTTTATAAAGTGAAACATACAAATAATATCAACATTCGAGGACGGCTATCTGTCCCGTAGAGCGAACTTCGATCTGGCGAGTGTCTTGTCCACACACAGTACCAGTCCCACCACGCAGACCAATGGTAATCAGTATTGCTTGCTCGCTCGAGATGGCACTAGCATTACCACTGTTGTTAGTCACAAACACCGCATCAAAGTTTGGTCGCTGGAACACGACCGCCAGTTGGTTACCGATGCTACTTGGCTCGATGCCACGGATTACAAACCGAGCGTCAAGCAATCCAGAAAAACCAATGTCTTCGCCTGGAGTATAAAACTGGTTGTCGTTGGCATCACGAAACAATCGGTATTCTTGATTATTTGCGGTGTCAAAATAAACCCCTTGTGATACCCGAAACTCCCCCGTACCATCGCTCACCGCACTGATTGCTCCCAGCTGGACTTCACGCATCGCGAGCGCTATTTCGTAAGCCTGTCCTCGCAGCAGCACGGCACTGTTGAACCCTTGCTGTCTGACAACTACTATCGACAACACCAACACCACAATCCCAATACTCACCAACAACTCCACCATGGAAAACCCAATGGTGCGTGGGGTGCGAGGACCCTTAGCTAAAACTGAAGAGCGATAAAACATTGAATTGGGTGACGTAAACCAGAACTGCCCCAGCAATCATAAATGGAGCGAATGGTACCGCACTCTTCATTGTAAGGGTTTCTGCTGATAAGTGTAAGCGACGTTTTCCCCGTTCGTATTTCTGCCAACCCAGTATAATCAGGCTAATTACCGCCCCAATCCAGAACGACAACACAATAAACGAAAATACGCTGTGCGGTCCAACCAACAACCCAAGTGGAATCGCCAGTTTAACATCTCCAAACCCCAACCATTGCCCGCGCGACACAAACCACAATGAGAAGAAAAACCCCGAGCCAGCGAGACTAGCCCCGACTGTCCAGCCAACATCAATCAGTGTCAAACCGCCGCCCCAATACTGCCATCCAACCCAAAGTGCCATCAACCCGACGAGTGCGGCCGTCAGCTCATCAGGAATAATAAAATGATAGTAGTCGTATACCGTAATAACAATCAGCACGACAAACATGGCCACCAGCCACGCAAACATCACAACTGAGGTAGCGAGCTGTAATGCAACAACAAACAGTACCGCTGTCATCAATTCAACCACAAAATACCGCACCGGCACGTACGAACGACACCCTCGACATCGCCCACGCAAAGCTACATACGAGAACAGCGGGAACAGCTCGAACCACCGCAGCTGCTTGGCACACGATAGGCAGTGCGAGCTACCCCCCAGAGACTTGCCGGTATGAAACCGATATATGTAGACATTAAGGAAACTACCTATAATTGCTCCCAAGCAAAATACAGTTGTCCAAAGAAACCAAACTGGTAGCAATGTAACTGTAACGAAATAATCCACTATGTAAAAATATTACGGGCACACTGTTGCGCCAGGAGTTAGAGCGGTGGCAACTTTTCCTTGGGAACCAGTGCTATCGACACACCAATGAGTGGTGGGATTGAGTTGTGCAGAAGCCGCAAACGTTGTGGCGGTACTGTTACACTCAAACTGATCAGAGTTGGTTCTAATACTATCCACCAACTGTAATAATTTAGTCGAGGTGGCAGTACCATTTTGTCCACATACAATATTAAAGTTGCCTGTAACAATCTCTTCGCCTGAACCATTTTTTAAAAAACTATCCATACTCGCTATGATGCGAGTTTCTTGCCCCCTTTCACGGGCGGTGTTTAAGCGTTGCAATACCACTGAAGCCAAGATACTTATAATAGCAATCACCACAATCAACTCAATCAGAGTAAAACCAACGCGTTGTTTCATATACCGAACATTATACCATACAAAAAAAGTGCCAAAGGCACTTTTTTAAACTCGAGTAGAATAATGTTTACTTATGCTCCACATTTTGGGTCAGTCGATCCAATTGATGAAGCCGTCTGCTCACCTGAGAAACCAGTACTATCTACACAAAAGAATTTCAAACTTCGTAGCTGCCATTCCACGGCGTAACTCTCGTCGTTTGCAATACAACTACCGTTGTTACCAGTCTGAGTTCCAGCGGCAACAAGTAACGGTCGGATGCTTGCAGAAACACAAATACCTCCAGTCGAGGAAACAGCTGGGGTGACTGACGCACCAACTCCTGCTGCATCAGTAGTTCCATATGTGAAGGAATTTTCTGAGTAGTAAATCTCTGCTGCGTTACGGATGTTGTTAAGTGATGTCTTGGCAGACGCGTCGTTGGCATTGTCACGGGCATCGTTGAGTGATCCGAGCACCACAGCGGCCAGAATACCGATGATAGCGATTACGACGAGGAGCTCGATGAGCGTAAATCCTCGCTTCATTATATTTTTCATAAAATAAATTTATAGTACTTTTAATTTTTGCTTCAGATGTCAGCTGAACATCTCAAACAGTTCGTCTACGTTGTAGTAGATACTCTCTATTATACGAGTGTGCCAGAGCCATGGATCATCAATCGATAAAATATGGGGACAACTTTCTAGAATCCTGAAGTCAGGTTGTAGATTGGCATCAACACTGAGGCAAGCAGTACCCCAACTCCAAGTCCAAGCATCACAATCATGATCGGCTCAATCAAGCCAATCATGGTATCTATCGCATTGTTGGCTTCGCGGCGGTAGAAATTAGACAGGGTTTTGAGGATATTGGCGAGGCTACCAGTTTCTTCCCCGACCTTGGCCATTTGCGCCAGCACGCCAGGAATGTGTGGATATTCAGCCAGTGCATCGGCAAATGAGCGCCCCCCCTTTACCTCGATAAGCACTTCATCCATGATTGATTTGAACACCGAGTTGTCAACTACGTCCCCAGTCACCTCAATGGCTTGCACAATCGAAATCCCACTACTAAGCATTGTCGACAAGTTATCGCAGATGCGCGTTAGAAGTAATTTACGCTGCATGTCTCCAACGTACGGTAGCGACAACATGAACTCGTCGACAGTCCGGCGACCAACTGTAGTCTGGGTAAAGCGCCAAAAAAATGCAACACCCGCACCCACCGCAATTACCATAAAACCAATGTACGCAACTAAGAAATCAGAAATACCAATTACAATTTTGGTGTAAATCGGCAACTCTTGACCAGAGTCAACCAAAATACTAGCAATACTTGGCACCACCTGGGTCATCATCAGTGTCATCACGATAATGAATATAGCAATCACAAAGGCTGGGTAAATCAACGCATTTTTTGCTTTGGACTGGACTTCGTACTGTCGATCGAGATAGTCCGCCAGGTAGTCAAACGACTTGTCGAGTGAACCAGTCTCTTCACCCGCCCTGATCAAGTTTACATAGAACGATGAAAATATACCGGGATGGGCCGCCAGCGAACGTGAGATTGAATTACCAGCCTGCAGGTCTTCGACAATTTTGTTCATCGCTACGGCCAGTTGTTTATTTTCTATCTCCGCTGAGAGTAGGCTAAAGATTCTTAACGGAGAGACCTGCGCCTGAAATAGCGTGGCGATTTGCCGTGACAAAATAACGATGTCTTTGTTCGATACCCGATTGAACAGACTAATCTCCATGTCAAACAAGCTACTGCCAGCTGACACCTCATCGATTGAAACCAGTTTGTATCCGCGTTTTTGGACGGCAGTAATTGCTGCGTCAATTGACGGAGCCTCTACCGTGCCTTCACGTTGGATATTGGTCTGGTCAACCGCTGCATAAGAAAATAACATAGGCTAGATAAGTCGTTCAAGACCTTTCGGGTTATTGGAGTAGATAAAAGCGTTTTCGGTGGTAATCAATCCATTCTGGACCAGTCGTGCCAGGGAGCGGTTCATGTCAATCATACCGTGCTCCAACCCAGTTTCAATCGCTGATCCGATTTCATGGATACGGTTTTCACGGATGAGGTTGGCGACCGCTGTGTTGTTGATTAGTAGCTCATAGGCGGGTACAAGGCCGCCATCAATTTTAGGAACCAGTCGTTGAGAGAAAATACCCAACAACGAGCCTGCCAATTGTGACCGGATTTGATTCTGCTGTGAACCAGGGAATACGTCTACGATTCGAGTGACAGTCTGAGCCGCGTCGTTGGTGTGGAGCGTCGATAATACCAAGTGTCCAGTCTCGGCTGCCGTCACGGCAGCTTCAATGGTTTCGGCGTTACGCATCTCACCAACCAGGATAACGTCAACGTCCTGACGAAAAGCGGCATTGAGGGCAGCTTCAAAACTCTTGGAATCAATCCCGATTTCACGCTGATCAATGAGTGATTTTTCTTCTTGGTAAATGTATTCGATTGGGTCTTCGATGGTTACAATGTGATCAGCTCGGTTTTTGTTAATAGAGTTTACCATAGCAGCCAAAGTCGTTGATTTACCTTGCCCAACCGGACCAACACACAGGAAAAAACCTTGCGTTCGTTCGGTAAAACTTTCCAAAATTGGTGGCAAACCCAGTTCTTCAAATGTGCGGATGACATTGGGAATCAAACGTAACACCACGCCCATCTGACCTCGTTGGTAAAAAGCATTACCTCGGAACCGCACCCCTTCGGCGTTTTCGTACGAGAAATCAACTTCGTTGAAATCAAGGTATTTGGCATACTGATCTTTACGCATCAGGATTTTGATAAAGGCGTCTAAGTCTTGTCCGTTAAGAATTGGTTTTTTAAGTAATGGAATCAGGGTACCAGAAACTCGAATCAGTGGGTGTGATTCAACTGACAAGTGTAAATCTGAAGCCTTTTCAGCCAGAATAAGACTGATGATGGTGTCGAGTTCTTTTTTGTAATCTGTGCCAGACATAATTATTTTTTAGCGCTCATAATGTTAGCTACTTCTTTTACCACGTCACTTGGAATCGCCTCCGCTTTGACAATGTATCCAGCTGCACCGGCGTTGAGGGCAGCTGTCACATCTGAATCCTCACCTTGGTTAGAAAGCACAATACAGAGGGCATCGAGATCAGGAAACGTATCTTTGATCTCGCTAATGAGTTCAATACCACTCATACCTGGCATCACCATATCAAGTAGAATCACATCCAAATCAGGTGACTCTTTTATAATGGTAATCGCTGCGTGCCCAGTCTCAGCTATTTGCACTTCATACCCGGAGTCAGCAAATTTAATCGCATACATGTCACGCAAAAAAGCATCATCATCAACTAGCAATAGTTTCTTCATCGCTTTTTATTATAGCCTGAGTGGGCTCAGATACTGTCTGGTTATCGACACTTGGGACAGCATCTAGATCAGGAAAATCTTCCTCAACAATTTGTGAGCTAAATGTCATCATTTCGGCGTGAGGTATTTCGTGGTTAAGCGCTTTTATCATAGCGTCTTCTTGAATAGTGATAAAACCATTTTTGCGAGCTGCTGTGAAGTATGCCTCCTCTGGGGCGTTGGTTAGAATCAACTCCTGGATTTCAGACGTGATTTCAAGCACTTCTGTCAACGCAATTCGGCCGCGATATCCGGTGGCACAGTTGGTGGTTGGCTCTGGATACGTGAACGTGGTTACATCTGGAATCCGTGACTGGTACTTTACCGGCAAGTTTGCTTTGATTTCAGCTACGCGGTTCTTAGTGGCCTGATCAGCAGCTAATTCAGTACCAGTACCTTTGCAGAGCGTTTTTGCAAGTCGTTGAGATATTGACATTTTGAGAGTTGGGGCAATCAGATACGGGTCAACGCCCATGTCAATCAGGCGCGGAATAACTCCAATTGAGTTGTTGGTGTGAATAGTTGACAACACTAAGTGTCCAGTCAATGCAGCCTGGATAGCAAGTTGAGCAGTTTCCTTGTCACGAATCTCCCCCACCATAATGATATCGGGGTCTTGTCGCAGAGCTGAGCGCAAACCAGTAGCAAACGTGTAGCCAATCTCTGGCCGGACCTGGGATTGAGACACCTCGTCTAGATTATACTCGATTGGATCTTCGAGTGACATGACATTCTTGGTTAAGGTATCAACCACACCAATCATCCCACGTAAGGTGGTTGACTTACCAGAACCAGTTGGACCAGAAATGAGAATGATTCCATACGGTTCTTTCACTATTTTGCGAATAATTGCCAGGTTGTGTCCAGTAATACCACTCTGATCAAGAGTCAGAACACCTTGTCCGGTATCCAGGATTCGCATCACGACTTTTTCGCCGTGGTTAGTCGGCAATACCGAAACTCGAAAGTCAATCTTGCGACCATCGAACGTCGCCGAAAACCGACCATCTTGCGGTTTACGCCGTTCATCCAGACGCATAGCTGAGAGAATTTTGACCCGAGCCACCACTGCCATGTGGACATTTTTAGGCAATTCTAAACTGGTTGCGAGCGTGCCGTCTACCCGAAACCGGACGCTCACTTTTTTGGGCGTTGGTTCGATGTGGATATCTGATGCCTTCCCGTCAACTGCGTACCGCAAAATCGTTGCAACAATTTTAGTCACCGGGGCGTCTTCTTCGATATGATCTACTGAATCACGATCAGCGGTGCTAACACCATCCAAATTCGCGGCTATTTCTGCGTCTAATTCTGTTTCAAGGTTCTCCAGAGCATTGTCCACCTCACCTTCAAGATTGGCATAAAACTTACTTACTGTAGCAATTTCTGACGCCAACATAAACACCATGTGATACGGCAGGTTGTTTTTGGTGCTGATAAAATTGAGCGCTTCTCGCATCCGTAAGTCATCTGGGTTGTTGACCCCGACTACGAGCACGTCCTGTTCGATTTTGAGCGGGACAATCTGGTAGTGATTAGCGGAAGTTTCAGGCACAAGTGTGAGTACTGCCTGAGGCACAGTAAAACCTTCAGGGAGAGAGAAATGGTCAACCTCATAATACGCGGCAAAAAAACCCGCTGTCTGTTGACTACTGATACCTTGCTCTAACAGCAACTGCTCGAGGTTTTTACCGGTCTCTTGAGATTGTCTCTCCAGCACTGCCGCCTGCTCAGCCGAGACCAATGATGACTTTTCGAGTGCTGCAAAAATATCCATACCTATTGAGTTGTGGTTGGACTAGCTGGAATACTGGTGTTAGTTGGAGCAAAGGGATTGAGGCGTCCAATCAGATACTCATCGGGTGGTGGTGAAAAAACTTTAAGCGAATCAAACACCGCTGAATCAAAAATAGTTGTATCGATGTTTATGGCCGCCAGGGTATTGCTACGCTCAACAAATAACTGTGACGACACCAATAATCGCTCTAACTGCTGATCAGAAGCTGATGATTGCAAAAACATCGTAGAGTCTTGGGTGAAGAAAAAATATCCCCCGACCATCACCGTCACAATACCTAGTAGGACAATTATATTTGTGGTTGTTTTGCTCATATGTTTATCTGGTGATTACCTCAGCTGGCGTATTAACATAGGTGGCCAGTGTGGCTTCTACTTGCAGAAACCCTCCTTCGAGCGCACCCATAGTTAGAACCTGGACCTGTAACGGGTACTGGTTTTGCTCCAGTAAGCTGAGAAAATCTTTAACTCTAGCGTACGTACCTTCTATTGCCACGTCAAACTCGTGTGCTGTAGCACCGTTGGACTCAGTCAGCATTCGCGCCTTTTCACTGTTATCAACCGATTCACCATTGTACTTGATGGTTGTATAATTCACTCCAGCAAGCTCAGCAATAATTTCTAAATCTCGCAGCACTGCCACCTCATCAAGAAAGGTTGGCATGTACGTTATCAGCCGCGTGCGATCAGCCACTGAGACAGCTTCTAGTTCAGATACTCGCGAAGCAAGTGTCGCGTTTGTCTCGGTCACTCGTTCTCGCTCTTGTGCGTACTGCTGGATTTCATTTTGTAACAGACCTGTATCGATAAAGGTTGGTTGTACGAACAAAAAAACAATCGCTACTGATGTGCCGATGGCTATAATTTGTGAAATCAATCCTAAAGGTTTCATAAGGCAGTTTGATTAGAGGTGGTAGCTGTTTCTGGCAACTCGTCTACTGTCTCGATTACGCTGGGAACAGCTGTGGTTACTGGCACGAGTGTGGGACGACCAACGTTAGTACCGACATCTGTCCGACGTGCTTCTTGTGGGTCAAACAAAGCCGCAGTAACTGGTACAGTGAATGCCGCTGCAAACACCACCCCGGAGGCAGCATCAGCTTCATCTTCGTCTAGAGCAGTGTTACGTAAATTAACCTCACTAATTTCTACTTCAGAAAACATCTGACTGTTAGTGTTTAGAATTTTTCTTTGGAATAGCGCTGCATCAATGGTAGGAGTAATAAAATTGACTGCCACCTGTAGGTGAGTATCATCAACTCGTTCAATCTTGAGGGTTTCAATCTGTATCGGTTGAGCTACCACCTGATCAATCTCATCAAGTATAGCTACTATCGATACCGTGTGCTGCAACCGATCACTGGCTTGGGTTAGTTGCTCATTGAATTCTTGAACCCGCCTAAAGTCCTGCACACTGAATGTGTTAACAGCCCCATCAAGTAATACCACCTCCGTCTCCAGCTGAGTTACGATGTAATTTTTGTATAGAAAGGAACCACCTGCCGCCAGCAAAGAAGCAAAAATGAAACTGTACGCAACAATGGTCAACACATGTACTCCTCGACCTGGTTGTACCCACTGGCGCTTAGCACTTTTTCTTTTAGGTATGAAAGAATTATTTGAAGAACTTTGCATCTTGGCTATAGTATACGCTTACTTCTGACTAAAAAAGGTACCCGTTGTGGACAGACTACTCAAAGTGCCGCAGTGCAGCACCAAGCGCAGGGACGAACGACGGCCCAATTTCTTTCATGGCATCCTCCATAAACGCGGGATAGGCGACGTTAGCAAACGGATTAACGTATTTTGTTGAGATGCCGGTGGTGTCTTGGACCATTTTGCCCAACCCAGCGTACAGACTCGCTCCGCCACAGATATGAATGACGGTGATGTTGGCTTGGTTACCTGACTGGTAGTTTTCAATCACTTGCTTAAATTCCCGCAACGCCCGGTTGTAGACTTTGCTGTACACCCCTTGCAAACTGACGTAGCCGGGGTCACTTGGCCGCAGTTGAATCTTCTGTAGTTCTGCAGTCTCAAAATCAAGTTCTTGCAAGTCAGCAAATTGATGGGTGATCTGCGTGCCGCCGACGTTGATCCGGTGCATGCGGCTGAGGACACCGTTATTGGCAATATACATTTTGGCCGACGAAGCTCCAAAATCCATGATGATGGAATGTCCCTGGTGCGGGATGGTGCGACCGGTACTGAAACATTCGATTTCAGTTGGTGAATTCTGCAGACCAACAAACTGCATCAAAACGTTAAGTCGTACGATAGCGGTGTTTTGGATGGCAGCAATCAATACCGGACGACCAGCCTGGTTGTCGACTGATTCGAGCTCAGCCCAGTCGAGAGTGACTTCGCTCAATGACGCGGGGATAATTTTACGGGCCTCCAACCGCACCTGCGCGCTGAGGTCAGCCTCTGGCCCCACATCAAGCGTGGTTGTACTAATAAAACTAGAAGCTAATGGCATCGCAAACACCGCCTGGCGTGACTTGACGGCTGACTCACGAATGACATCAACCAGCGCTTCCTGTTCTTGCTTGGGATCTAGTTGCACCGCTGCTCCCAGGGCTTCCTGAACGTACGGCCCCAGCTGGATTTCGCCGTAGGTTACCAGAGTGAGCACACCGGACCGTTCTTCCAGTTCAACCACTTTGATAGACGAAGAACCAATATCAACCCCCAGCACATTAGGTGCGGTTGATTGTAAGTTTACTGATTGGATTAAGTTAGATAGCAAGCCCATAGTGATACGGTTCCTACCTAAAATAGTAGCACGCTTGGTTACCAGTTATACTATCGGTAATGCCTAATCCGTGGAGACTGCTTTGTGAGTTATTATGGCCTGAGCCAGCCGACAAGATTGCCGCACCCCGAGCAGCGCAGCAATTTCAGGGCACTCACTATATCGTCCCCTACCAACACCCAGCGGTTAAAAACACTATTCGCAACAACAAGTTTCACTACCATAAACAATCAGCAATCGAGTTGACGCGACTACTCGACGGGGTGCTTGATCAGTTTGGCAGTGTCACCATCATTCCCGTGCCAAGTAGCGCTGCTCGAGTGCGACAGCGTGGGTATCAACACCTAGAAACCATTTTGCAACACAGTCGGCACACCGCCAACGTCAATCATGACGTATTACAAAAGCACACCAACACTCCCTCCCAGAGTCATGTCAGTAAAGCAGTCCGACTCCAACAGCAGCAAGGTACTTTTCGCTGCAACCAACGCGCAACGCAGTCATTAACCCGAACTATCATACTGCTTGATGACGTGGTCACCACTGGCGCCACGATAGCAGCGGCACGGGCAGCCTTGATGCCGCACCTCCGGCCGGGAACCAAACTAGTTTGTTTAGCGATTGCGCATTAGTTAGATAAGCAAAGTGTTAGTGATGATGTCCGTGGCCATGGGTGTGGCTGTGCCCGTGTTTGGGGACGTAGTCGCGCAAGAAATACACCGCCAGGCCGGTCACAATTGGCACCGTCAGGATCAACCCAATACTCCCAACAATCGCCCGGATAATCTCAGTCGCAAATAATTCTGAGTTCACCAGCGACCAGAAATTTAGTGGCGATAAGTGGAAGTACATTAGGAGCGGCAGCGATGCCCCAACGTACGCTAGTACGAGCGTGTTCACTAGCGCGCCAACGTGTTCGCGCCCGACGCGGATGGCTTTTTGATACACCATCCGCGCAGTCAGGTCTTTGTTACTCTGATACAACTCGGTCACCACCGCGGCTTGGGTGACCGCGATGTCATCAAGCACTCCGAGTACACCAATGATAATCGCCCCGAGTAGTAACCCCGTAAAATCAAGCGTACCATCAGTGGCAAAATTGAGGAACACTGATTCGTCCGACACAAACCCAGTCAGACTGGTTTGCAGCACCGCGACAATTGCCAGCACACTCGTGATAAACACCGCTAACATCGTCCCGCCATACGCCACACATGATTCCCGGTTAAACCCATGGGTAAAGAAAATCGCCGCAAACAGCACTCCCGAGGCGACCAGCATACTCAACAGTAGTGGGTTGTACCCCGCGACGAGGCCTGGCAACAGCACGTAGAAAATCGCCAAGAAACTTCCACCGAGCGCAATCAGCGAGCGTACTCCCTGCCAGCCACCAAACACCACAATCGTGACAACAAATAGTAATACAAAAAATAGTAGCGCATCACGGCGGTCGATATTGGTGACAAAGTACGACTCTGTGCCGTCGATGTAAACGTTATGGTTGAAGTAAAACTTGTCCCCAACATCGAGTTCCAAGTACTCGTTCTCGATGGTCAGCGTCTCGCCTTCCTTGGGTCCATCAAGGACTTTGATTGAAACAGTTTGGATCAGGATGTCAGTCCCCGTACCTGGAACCTCTTGGTACTGCTGTTCAAGAATCGACAGTATCTCGCCCCGGTAGGTGCCCTGGTATTCGTTATAGACCGTCTGCGCTGCACCGATTCCAGGCACCGCTAATAGTAACAAGAGGCAGATTTTTTGTAGCAGCGAAGTAATCATATATCAGTATAATACCAAACCTAGGCCGTGTGGTCAGCATCAAGTTTAGGTTCATCATCGGCATCGTGCGCGTGGTCATCAGGCTCTGTGTGGTCGCTATGCTCAACTTCGTGCGTCGCGTGCGTATGACCGTGTCCGTACTGTGAGTGTGCCCAATCGAGAATCAACGTCATCCCTACGAACCCAATCACAATGGCTAGCGTCGCATACCAGATGTTCCCGTACGTACTGAGGTTGCCGTGAATCCGCGGCAACAAATCGCTAGCCGCTAAAAATAGTAGCGCACCAGCGGCGATACCGGTGAGAATCCATACCCAAGTGCCCCCCTCAGCTGAGACAAATAGGGTCAAAGCGGTTCCAATCACAATCGTTGAAGCCGAAAGCAAGTTACGTAGTGCCGCCTGCGACCGGGTATAACCGGCGCGGATAAATACCCCGAACTCGACTATTTCTTGTGGGATTTCGTGCAGAGCTAGGCCGATAGCGGTAGCTACACCGACCGTTGGATCAATCAAAAACGCTCCCCCGAGAATAATCCCGTCTGCCAAGTTATGGAACGCATCCCCAATCAGGAGCAGACTGGCCGAGGTTTTGTGGTCACAATCCTGGACACCGGCCGCATGGAATCGTTTGTGTAAAAATTGCGCAAAGATGTAAAACGCCAGGAACCCACCAGCCACCGCCACCCCACCCCAGGTCGGTGATGCCGCCAGGGTTTCGGGGATCAGCTCAAACAACACGAGACTGAGAAACACCCCCACCGCCACCGGGATGACAAACCGCTCGATCCCGACCAGTTTTTTATTCCCCCCGAACACTACCGCCCCAACCAGTGAGGCGAGGGCAACACACACCGCAGCTAGAACCGCTTCAAAATACATACTAAAATACTCAATTATTATAAATGCAAATGATTTGCGATTGCCAGTATAGCAAGTCTCTGCTAGAATTCAAACCAATTGTAAACTATATGTCAATCAAATTAACCCCCAAGCGCCAAGCTATTCTCGACACCCTCAAGCAGACCCACGGCACTATGAGTGCAGCAGACATTCATAGTACTTTGCCAAACATGGATCTCGTCACCATCTACCGCACGCTCGAGTTATTTACCACGGCCAAGATGATCAAACAGTTCCACCTCGCAAGTGGGCAAGCTCAGTACGAGCACCAATCAGAACCCCACCACCACGCTGTGTGTGTCACCTGCGAAAAAGTAATCCACTTCAAAGCCCCCGACGCCAAGCTGAAAAAACTCCTCGGTATCGCTGATTTTGACGTCGACGAGATCGAAGTGATGGTGAAAGGCAGTTGCGCAAAGCACGCTTGAGGTGTGATGAGTAGTAGCCGAGCAGTATCAAAGAGTGCAGTGAGAAATAACGTGACGGCTTTTTTTCGACAGCGCCCTCACTGACTTCTGAGGAGGGACTTCCAGAACCTTCGTTGGTTGTGTTGATGCTGTATACTGGCCTTTGTAAGCTCTTATATTTATGAAACAAACAGAACTCCGACAAACAATTATTTCGTTTTTAAATAACCACCGCAAAGCAGTGTTCTCGATTCTTGATCAAAACGGTCTGCCGACTACGTCACTTATGCTTTATGTGATTGATGATGAGATGAACGTTTTTTTTGGTACGAGAAAAGCGTTTTCAAAATATCAGCATTTGCAAAATAATCCAGTGGTGTCACTGTCAGTGATCGAGGAAGTGATTGATCCGCTCAAGGTTGTCGACTTGCGGGGTGATGTGACAGAACTATCAGTCGATGACTGTAACAACGTGCATGCTTGGTTCAAATCTAAAAACGATTCCAGGTACTATGTAGAAGGCGCCGAGGATTTCACTATGTTCAAATTAGTCCCCCACTTTGTCCGTTGGCTCGATGCTGAGAGTGGTGAACTCTCGATTGTAGATCTCAAGTAACTAACAAACGACGACACGTGCCGGCGTTTGTTTATTTTTTATAGTAAGCAACCACTAAAGCTAGATATAACGTAAAGAAGACTGCAAGGAACAACTGTCCTACCAACAACGGCCATTCGCCGAGGGTGTAGAATTTATACAGGATAATTAGGATAGCGACGTATCTGATTCCTAACCCTACAATCGAAATATCATGCGATGATCGATGTTTGTGGACGTGACGAATCTGAAACAAAATGTCAGCTGTCAGCGCTAGGTACGACGCAAACGTAATAATGTCGAGCCAAGCCATAGAGTCTCGATTATAACACCAACGCTGCGGGTGCGAAGACCAATAGCGCACCGAGGAGCGCCATCAGTACTCCCCCGATCAGTAGCGACAATTGCGCGTACTTGGCGCCGTGGGCTTGTAGTTTGGAGTAGCCCCAGATTGCTAGTCCGAACACCAGCACATCGTCGAACATGTAGCCGAGACTAAATACCAAGATGTACCACTGCCGTTCCAAGAACGCTAGGTTGTTCAGCTCAAGAATCTTGGTGTAGGCCTGAGGGATCCCGATCGAACACGCGAATTCGATCACGTTGACTGAAAATGCGATCAGTAAGATGGCCAAGATAGAAGCAATGGTGACTGGTCGACTGACAATCTCTTTGAATTTGTTGACGGTTTTGGATTGCGTTTCAATGCCGGTGATGTCACACACTAGTTGGTTCTGGTTGCGAGTTTTGTACCACCGCCACAGGAAGAATGCTCCACCACCAAGCGCCAGGAACCCGACCGCTGGCGTCACGTATTGGTCGAGCGCGACAAAGTCCCAGGTTTTGTACCAGACGTTCAAGATCAGGTTGTACATAATGCCCTGCGCGACGATAAATATCCCCGCGAGCATGACCATTTTGCGGCGACTGCCGGCTTGGGAGAGTAGCGCCAAGAATGTCACCAACACCCACATCGCACACGGATTAAATCCGTCAATAACTCCGAGCAGCAGCGAGAGTGAGAACAGTGAAAATGATTTGAGGTCAACAATCCCGACAAATGGTAAATCAAACACGTACCCAACCGGCGCGCCATCCACTCCAGCATCACAAATCAAATCAGTACAGCCACCACCCACAATCACGTCTTGCGCCGGCGCGCGGTCGAGGTGTTGTTGCGGTGTACGCACATCGGTGTCAGCGGCGGCTACGATAGCCGAGCGGATACTCGCCCCAGTAGTGTCCGGTCCGTTGAACCCGAGGATTGCTCGCTCGCCGACAATCGTCAGTGGGGTGACTTTGCTAGCGTCGTGTTTGGCGGTGATCTCGTCAAACAGCTGGGACGCTACGTCGTCGGTAATAATATTTAAATACTCATACTGAATCCCTTCCTCATTCATCCACTCCACCTGTTGTTTGCAGAACCCGCAATCGTCGCGCCCGAGCATGTACACCACGACCGGATCGGCACTGACAGCCAGCTCAACTTGGTCGACCTGATCTTGCGCAATCACCGTCGGGATGGCGGTAAAAAACCCACTAGATAATAAACCAATCACCAGAAACGGGGTCAGAGACCGCAAAAATAACCTATGCATGGCAATGATTCTACCGCTTTTTGGGGTGGTTGTCTCGTAGTTTTACGAGCGGCTTATCCTGAATAAAATTGCGAGCGGCAGAGCGGGGTGAGAAATAGCGTGACGGTCTTTTCGACAGCACACTCGACTCGTCCCTCCCTGAGTGTACCTGCCAAACAACCGTTGTGGTTGAGTTAGGGTTCTTTACTACTTATAATTTCCCCAGGTATAGAACTAGTAAATAAAGAGGAAAATTATTATATTCAAATATAAAAAATGAAAAATTTGCTTTAGCGAATAATGGCTGGAATGCAGACGGGACTCTCGGTGATTAAAGTACGCAAGATATCTTGTGTGCTCTTTACCAAAATTGACTTCCCATAAACATCTGGCGGCATCTCATACATGTTTGGAGAGATGTGTAACGTTTTATTCATACATTCTATCTCCTATCAAAAGCTTCTTTTGGCGATAGTTTAGCCGCTTTATGTGCAGGTACCCAACCAGCGACAAAACCAATAAAGGCAGATAACACTAGAATGACTACCATGAACCAGGCTGGTGTAAGAAATAAATCAATAGCACTACCACCATATTTCACTGCTACAAAAGAAAGTACTATATTAAAAATACCCCCGAGACCTACACCTAGAACTACCCCACATAATCCTCCAAAAAATCCCATCAGAGAAGATTCCACCAGAAAAAGATAGCGGACATCAGCATCTGTAGCTCCAATAGACTTCAAAATACCGACCTCATAGATACGCTCCAGAAATCCCACAGTCATAGTATTGAACATACCAATAGCTGACACGATGAGAGCTGTAACACCAAAAGCTCCTAGAACGATTGTTATGATATTTGTTATTTGTCTAGCTTGTGTCACTAAGTCTATACGTGCTGCTACTAAAAAGCCCTCCCCTAGAAGTCTATCCCGAAGAGTTTCCAGGACGTCAACATTTTTCGCTTTAACTAGCACCTTTCTGAAAAAGGGCGGTTCTTTTGAAAGTGAGCTGACATTTATAATTGCGGTTGGAGACATGGCATCATCTAGAATAATCCCTTGTAGTGAAAAAGGTTTTGGGATAGCAACATCCGTTATTGTACTCGTGTCTGCCTCTTGATATAAAACCGTAATAGCAAACATTTGTCCTAGAGCTGAAATATCTATCGGGGCTCCAAGAGCTGTTAATATTTGACCAGATACGATTGTTCCATCTGTAGTATCAAGAGCTGTCCCAACATTTGGTAAAATACCTGCTAAACGAAAATACGCCGAGTCAACAATACGAGTATCAATCAAAAGCGTAGAAGCTCCTTCGGTACTAATCTCTCCGGGAAATTCAGCCACTGGAGAAATCTCGGCAACGTTGGGGAAATTCTTCAGAGCTTCCAACGAGTCAGGTTCGATAGTTAGATTACTTTCGGAAGGATATGAAATCTCCATCGTAATAAGAGAATCTTCGGTTGTCATCAATTGACCAATGAGAATAAATTGTAATCCGTAACCGAGAGACACAAGTACGTTAACTGTGGCAATACCAATAGACATACCGAGAATGGTAAGGGCTGCTCTTTGCGGTTTAGCACGAAAAGAACGAAGTGATAATCCAACTAATTCAGTTAGTTTTAATTTTTTAGAAGTCATACTTGATGGTTACACCTTTTCTTCGAGGATCACGCTCTCATTAAGACCCTTTCCGTTGTTGCTTTTTTTTTCATCTTTTCAATTGAGGATCAATTCAAGTTTTTCAGCCATTAGTTGTGATGCTCGGAATGAGAGTCCAGCTCCAAATTCATTAATGGCCAAATTAAGGATTTCTGCAACTTTATCTTCGGGAACGAACCCTTTTATTCTATCAGATATAACCTGATTAAGAGCCATGAGTTGTGAGAGGGTTAGTTTCCCCGTATAACCTGTTTGTATCCACCTTCTAATATCCTGTATTTCATTATCAATGGAATGCGCCGGGTTTTTCTCAATTAAATCATATATATGTGCTACATCTTTTCTTCTATCCATTATTTCTTCTATATATTCTGTAATTCTATATGACTGTTTTTTTCTTAATCCCACTCCACCTTCTTTAAAGGATTTATGAAATAGTTTAAAAAGTTCT